>Ga0181397_1000213_pt1 | contig 22458 bp, 29 predicted proteins | sample 20SPOviralmetaG_FD_130126 | JGI IMG/M metagenome (GOLD analysis project Ga0181397, IMG submission 130126) | Marine viral communities from the oligotrophic San Pedro Time Series (SPOT) site, San Pedro Channel, CA, USA - 20 SPOT_SRF_2011-02-23 | ecosystem: Environmental > Aquatic > Marine > Strait...
ATGAGGCATATCATAATAAGTTCCGATAAAGATAGACCCCATTTTTATTGTTCCTGCATTAGTAGTATCATCAGCACTTTTTATCCTAAATACCCATCGCTCAAATTCACCACCCTCTATACCGTGTTCTACTTCATATAGACTAAAACCATCATATTCAGGGACTTCATCCCTACCCCAATTAACTATTTCTATTCCTTGTCCATAGCTATCAGCTGCATTCTCAATATTAATTTTTACACGAGGTTCTATATTTACACTATTAAAGTTATGACCAAGAAATCCATAGACTGTTTTGTTGTGAGTCGAGTTTCTTATTATTTCCTCACTTAAAAGATTTGAAGTTTTATATGAAAAAAAGTCAGCTAAGTCCTCTGAGCCTCCATGAGTAAAATCATAGCTTCCTGCATTTGTGGGATTTAGACCACAAGGAAAATATTGAGATTCATAACCTGTTAATCCTATTGCCCTTAAATAACTAAATATATCTACATAAAATCTTGGTGTGCCTACGTTCTGTGCCATTAATATCCTCCTCCACCACCTGAACTGCTACCACCACTTGAACTTGCAGAGGTGATTGGAGTTGTGGCTTGCCTAATTTGTGAAATTTGTTTTTTTGTTATATTGACTCTATCTTTATGAGGATATATATTTACGGAATCTTGAGTATGTACTCCACCTGTCATAACAACACCATCAGAATGGATATGTATCAACTCATTAGCAGGTACAGGAGTTCCATCGCTATATTGATATTGCCCCTTAGATTGTGTCCTAATATTATTATTAACTACAATGTTATGCTTATTGAATCTTTGCTGAGATCCTATAAGATATTTACCATTACGAGTTCCCCACAGTGAACCATCATCTTCCCACTTTTCTTTATCTAATTCCCAGTAATCTACACCTTGTAGTACAACATCTTCTCTCTCTAAAACATTATTCTTTACCGACTTACAAGACAAGATCCTAAGATCGCCTACATAATTAAATAGCTCCTGAGGCATATTAGTTCCATCAAGCATTACACCTACAATCTTATTTTTATTTGCAGACAAAAAAAGACTATCAGGACTATTTGTAATTCTGACTGAGCCCTTATACCTTAACTCAAAACCCTGAGAGTCACCATCAAATAAAACTTCGCCATTTCCATAAGTTATCATAATTATTCTTCCAGTATAGCGTTCATAAGTATAACAATATCTAAAATATTAATTAGAGAATCATCATTCATATCCATTACCATATGTGTATGTGCTTCTAAATTTTCATCGCCCATAAAATCAATTTGACCTAAAATAAAATTAATCATTAGAACAATATCCAATATATTCAACCCACCATCTGCGTTAGCATCTCCACTTAAAAAAGGAGGAGCACCTTGAGTAAATACCTGTAATTCAATATCTACTGATTCATTTGTGTTTATTGGAAAATCTTGGTCGTTAAATTGTGTTAAAGAATCACCTATTCCATCTCCATTAGTATCAAGTTCTTCTTGTGGATAAAATATATAGAGATTTGGATTGCTCTGTGAGCCTAAATAGCTATGGGTAAATCTGAATATATTAGGAGCACCAAAAGCAGGTGCATTTAAACTTGTAATTACCTCTCCATTCAATTTTAGGGTTAAAAGATAATATACGCTTGACCCATTACTATATGTAGCAGGTATTATTCCATCTAAATTATTTTGCTCATTAGGGATTGTAATCCGTAAATATGAACTCCCTGCGGCCTGAACAATTCCAGACAAGTTATAAAACTCACCTTCTTCTTCTTCTTCTTGTGCTTCTATTACTACAGATTGTGATGCGTTAGTTATATTCCCAGAAGAATCTATTGATTCATAGAATACTTGGAAAGAACCTGCCTCTGAATAACTTCCTGCTAATTGAGCTTCCTCTGCCATTGTATTGCTATATGTAATATCTACAGTTAATTCTCCATCTGTATAATCAACAGCAGTAGCAGTAAATGGAACAAAAGCATCCCCTACAGTATATGTTAGTGATGCACTTCCAAAAGTTATAACTGGAGCAGTTGTATCTTCAGGTCCTATTACCTCATCATCCCAATCACTATTATCAACATCCCCTAATGCGTGTAATTGCATACACTCAACAGATAATGAATCTAAACTCTTTGTAGTAGAAGTTACCATAAATAAAGGGTATCTTGTTTGAAAATTAACTGACCTTAATGCAGTATAGTTTATACCATAAGCCTTTACACCTTGAAATAGCTTCTCAAACTTTACTAAATCCCCAATCTCTAAATCGATGTATTGTAGTGGGAGTTTAAGGTTAAATATTAAATGATCATTCTTATATTGCTCTGATAAGAAAGATGCCAAGTCATCAGCAGTTTCCTTGTGTCTAATATGATCTGATCCAAATTCTAAATGTGCATCAGCAGAATCTTCAATGCCATAGTATGAGTCAGCCCCTAAGTCTTCAGAGAAAGCTGTTTTTAAGTATGAATCTTGTGCATAGTCTTTATGGTAAGATACAGTTACCTTCTTGTAAATCTGCTCAGGTTTGGTTTTCTTAAATGAGTAAGATATAACCTCTGATTCTTTAATTGGAGTGGCATTTACATAATCACCATTTAAAGTATAGCTATCTTTAACTGTATTGAAACCAAAACTACCATCATTCTTAAATTTAGGAAAGCACTTAGTAGACTTAGCTATATCTTCAATAAGTTTCTTTGATGAGATCTTCTGGTTTACAGTAAAAGCAAACCTCCAGTCAGCGTGTTGCAACTTTGCCTGTTCGTATTCATCGTAATTAATGTTCTCGTGTCCAATCTCACTTCTAACTAAATCATAGATAATATCAATAGGGTTTTCAATTAATTCATACTCAGTAGTAGGGAAAAATCCTCCTGTGTCTACAAAACTTGGCCATAGACTTGAATCAGGATGGTCAACAAATGTATTTATTCTGCCATTTACATTAGCGTAGAAATCTTTGTCCGTAGTTCCTTTTGATATTCCCCATCTCCAATAGTCTAAATTCTTTGCCCTTACCTTTATGGTTATTGAACGTGGATGATAGAAAGTTCCAAAAGCTACATTAGTAAACCCTAACTTAAAACCATCAAACCCTTTTGGAGTTAGATTGTTTGACGCCGCATTTGTATCTGTTCCCTTAATACATACAAAGTCATTGCCTGATGGACCTGCTTGTCCCCATAAATGCGTTCCAGCGTTGGTTGTGAATTGAAAGAGGAAATCTGGCTGTATAGATGAAGGGATAAGTTGAGACCCAGTGTCAATATATCCTTCGCCCATAAAAAAATCATCATTATTCGTAAAAGTATGAGTTGGGTCATAATTACTGTAATCTCCAACAGGGATTTCAAAATTATCCTCTCTGTCCATTCTTGTTCCATTAAAGAAGAAAGTAACTTTCTCTGCATCAAATGCAAAGCTTCTATCTACAACATATTTAAAATGTAAAAATGGCATAGCCATATTGAACGTAGCGCCTGTTCCCCCAACCTCATAGGTTCTTTGATTATCAAATAGCACAAAACTTTCATCATCCAATGTTAAATTATGGAAATCTGCACCTGATAAATCCATTATTGAAGTAACTCCTGCGACAGAGTCAGTAACATCATCAACCCAATCACTTGGAGGCAATAGCACATCAAAACTATCAGAACTTGAAAGGAAAGATGTAAATAAAATGTTATTTATAAAAAGGTCATTTTCTTGAAATCTCAACAACTTACAGTTAATGTTACTAAATGGAGATTCATCCTCTACATATTGTTTTGTGCTTGTAGTAAACACTATCGTTGCATCTGTATTTTCACCCACTAAATATTGGTCTAAATCCCACCCAATAGAATTTGCGTGTCCAGAATTAGTAAGCATATATTTTGGCACATTAGCATACGAATTGCCATTTGAAACATATAATGGATAAATTATATTATCTATTAAATCAACTTCCTCAGAAATGTAATTTTTTATCTCACGATAGTCTGGGATAATATAAGTACCTCCATCTACTCTTAGTACGCAAGGACTCTTATCTACTCCTCCATAAACTATTGGTATTGGCTTATTCTTATATTTATCAGGAACATTATTATCGACCCCTAAATATTCGCTTGGCAAACTCTTATGTGTCTTTTGCTCTGTTAAATCTTCAAGCTCTACCCTAACTTTCTCGTCATCGTGAGATATGCGCCTAATAATTCCCTGATAGACCATTTTAGCCATCATAATAGCATCTTGATCATCTACATATCTGTCATAAAAAGATTGGACAGGATCATAGTTAAGGACCCCAAATATAGTAGAGTATGCAGTAACAGATGGAGAAACGAATTGGATGCTAACTTTCCAGTTAAGTAGGCTTGTATCAGATAAAATATCAGTAAACCTTTCTCCTTCATATTCAATATTAGATATATTTAAATTAACACTTGAGATCTTAAATTTTCGAGATTCAACATCTACAGATTCCTTAATAGACGGTATGTTTAAAAGAAGTGGTTTAAAATAAACACTATCAAGATTTAGCGCAGTGTTTCCCATAAGCCTATGTATATGCCCCAAAGATACATTGTTAGTAGAGAGTGTGATTACTCTATCATGGTTTTCCATAGTATTAAACATATCTTCAGGTGGTTCAATAGTTACTATTGGATATAGCTGGGTATTCTGACCCTTTATATCATCTTCAAAAGACATTAAGAAACTCCTATGTCAGCACCACGTCTGATCGCTTCTTTAATCATTGGGATAGCTTCATCTTCTATAAAGTCTTGACTCATTACATTCCCACTAAAAGATACATTAACACTGCTTTGTGGACCATTTATATTTGGGGATGATAATGGAGTTATTTGCACACGCTCTTGTCCTCCAGCGTTATCCCCAACCATTATCATTTGAGGGCCAGAAGTTACAAAATCACCACCCTTTGCAAACTTAGGAACAACCTGCTCGAATAGAAGTGCGGCCGAAGCTGCTCCTACTGCACCAGTTACCAGACCTGCAAAACCTTTAGAGGATATTTCTTCTTTCAGCATTCCTGCTATCATCTGCGCAAAGTAACCTTTAATAGTAGACCTGATAATATTTAAGGCATCATTGCCTGTTTGAATGTTTGCAAGCCCTTGCTCAAGCGTACTTTTTTTAGTAGCATCGACTTGATTTGTTAAATCTTTTTGAGCGCCTATTTGTAGATCTTTGCCTTTTTTTATCCTCTTATCACTTTCTACTATGTTGTCATTAACAACAAGAACCTTACTACCATAATTGCTCCATATTTCAGCCATCTTATCAGCTACTTCTTGATTGCTATTTACTTGATCATCAAACAATTCACCCATGCTTGTTGTGGCCAGACTTAATCCTTCTTCGCTTATCTTAGGCGTAAGCTCAAACTCGACACCAGGTAATTTATTTACCTGTTCCTTCATTAGATTGACCGCATCTATAAAAAAGTTAGCTATCTTAATTCCCATCAATTTGCCCATTACAATTATTGGCTCGAATAGAAACTCAGCAGTTCTTTTAATTATATTAAAGGCTTCTGTCATAACAAAACCCATTGCAACTAAAATACCGCCTAAAACATTTTTCATCGCACTTGAATCAAACATAACTTTAAGCGAGTCAATTATAGCATCACTTAAAGCATTCATATTTAGTAATATGTTTTTACCTGTTTGAGCAAAGTCTATATCAAGAGCCCTCATTAATGTATTTGATATTTGTCCACTTACTTCAGAAATAACATCAAGAGCACTACTAAATGCTGGTTCCAGCTTAGTACCTATTGCGGTAGCAGTATCTATAAAGGACACTTTCATTTGTTGCATTTTATCAGATACAGTTAATTGTTCATCACCAAGATCAGCAACCAGTCGTTTAGCTTGTCGCATTGTTTCATTGTTAAATGCTATTTTTTTCTCTGCATCTGTTAGTTCACTTGTGGACTTCTTTAATTCTTTTGCATAAGTTTTATTGGCTGTTTCCAGATCAACCATAATACCAAGATTATCAAGCATTAGTTTAGATTGCCTACCCATACCAGTTACAAGAGAATCAACACCAAACTTAGCATCCTCACCGACCGCGGCTCCAAGTCTTTGTGCAATATCAAACATCTCAGCCATCTGTTCAGAGGAATCAGCTATTCCGAGTAGCATAGCATTGTTACTCATAGTCATAATATCCTGCTTACTGACAGTTCCATCCAATGCAGTCTGATATTGTTTTAAAGCATTGCTACTAAATCCAGCATTCCGATTCAAGTTATTAAAAGCCAGTTCGACCTTCTTCATTTCTCCAGCCATGTGTACAGCTTTAAGACCTGCACCGCCTAATGCAGTTCCAACGATAGCTGTTCCTTTAGCTACCTTTGTTCCAACACCAATAACCGCTCCCATACTGTTCTTTAATGCTTTAAATCCAGCTGAAGCCTGTTTTAAACCTTTTGTAGTTATTTCTATTAAAAATTTACTTTTTGACATTCTTTTCCTCCTTATTCACACAGGAATTATATTCTTGTTCGATGATCATAAAGTCATCAACGATGTAGCTTGGAGTTTCTTGCATAGATGGATATGGAGAGCATGAAAAGGTCTTACAATAGTTATACTCTTTAATCGTGGTTTGATGTTTTGCAGATAAAAGGGTTTCATAGTCAGTAAAGAAAGGACACTGGGAATATAAAGACTTCCCAAGCTCATAGCCTTCCTTTTGAGAGATAGAATATAGTTTTTCAATTTCTTCATACACATCTTCTATACTCTCATATACCCTTTTCTTGTTAGTTACAAGTGATACTGCTTTATAAGGATATTCGTCTTTAAAACGAGATGGACCCAATCCATTAAAACTTATCCATACATTAATCCTTAACAGAGCATCATCAATTACTTTTTTTTATTAGCTTCCTCAAATATAGCATTCGCAATAGCTACGATCTCATCAGTAGAATACTTATTTAAATCATCCTCATTTAGCTCTGTGCAATCCAAGACGACCTTACCCCAGAAACTAAAGCTTGGAATTGTACCAGAAGCACTTTCTTTAAGCATCATGTCATTCAGCTCACATCTTTTTTTCCAAGTTATAGGTAAAACCTCGATCTCAAAAGCCTTAAATTTCTGATTTATTGATTTATCTGGTGTAATCTTCATTATGCAGTATGTATTTCAATTAAAGCGTTTGTAACATTCGCAGAATTATAAGTGAAAACTAAAGGGATAGTATCTTTCCAGCCATCATCATCCATTGAGATTCCAGTTTCTCCAACAAAGACTTTATCACCTTGAATCTTAAATGTTCCATCATCAAGAATCAAAGCCATTCCAGCCTCATTGTCAATAGCTGACACTGATTCACCATCTCTTTTCACCGTTATATTCCCAGTTACACTAATATCTCCCATAGCATAACCAGTTGGTTTGAAATTTGCGCTTGAATCAAAACCTATTCTATTTACATCCTTAGTAATTGTAACATCAAAACCATAAACCAGAACATCTTCACCATCTAAGGTAGATGTGGTTAGGTCATGGATATTAAAATAAGCAGTTTGATCTGCTACTGTAGTTTCTGTACCGCCAGAATAAGATTTATCTGCAAGAGTTGGAATATATCCAGTAACAAAAGTTGCTGTACATAAATAGACACCAGCATTATCGTTTATATTCCCAGAGATAGAAAGAGAATTGCAGAGGCAACTTATAAAGCTTACATCAGTTCCAGTATGATGAGCATTTTCAATAGTAATTGTTACTGGCAAAGCATTACTTTCCCCATCAGTTAATTTAACTGTTGTAGGCATTGAACCTAAAACCTTTAGCTCATTAACTCCATCTTCAAATAGATTTAAACAAACCCTATTTAGGGAATCGGCTGTAGCCATAAATGTCATCGAAACCTCGAACATTCTATCATGTTTATTCCATTTTACCATTTGATCACTTAAAGTAGCCCCAGTTTGACCAGTTCTTTTGGGTGCCTCCATTAAACTATGCTTGAATGGATTATCAAAACTATAATCAGTTACAGGCATATTAATTCTGGTAGCGTCATTAGCGGCGATTGTTCCAACTGTGGTTTCAGTTGCAATCGTTACAAAAGTATCTTGTTTTGTTTGAAAAGTAGTTGATAGTGTCATTACTGCTCCTTGATTTCTGTTAATGTGTCCGTAATTGCTTTAGGAAGAGTTCCATTCTTAGTAGCATCCCAAGTAATCTCCCCACCACCCTTTAATATTTCGTGTGTAGATGCAGAATGCATTGATTGGAAGTTTTTATCAGGTCCTAAGTTTTTATAATCATCTGTTGCTTTATATTTTTTTGTAGCCATATTTACCCCAAGTTACTTAAATGTGTACATTCAAAGCTCCACCCAGAAATATTATATTCTTCATATTCCTCTGGTGGATCTATGCTCAATTCCAGATCACCTATTAACAAATTGTAAGCCTTAGAACCATCTGACAATGTCAGGGTTGGATTATCGTGCACCAATGCCTCTAAGATGCTCACTTGATTAAATACATAATCTTGGAAATTTTTATTCTTTTGCTCCATGATGTAATACTGAATGTCTATATTAAAGACTCTAACCTCTGACTTAGATGTTACATCTCCCTGTATAGATCCAGTAGGAATCAGTTTTATAAATTGATTTGACTTTGTGACATCATAGAAATCACTAAATATTGGACATTTCATCTCAGATTTCAACTTACTTGAAAGTGCAGTAATAATGTTTTTCCAGTTATTATTATAAGTTACAGACATCAGTTCCTGTGTAGCTGGATTGAACCAGTCTTAGAGTTCGTTATTTGCACATTGTCGCCATAAACTTCAATTTCCCATATATCACCATCAGTAGCAGAAGATCCAGAGAAGCGACCGTATAATCCCTGATAAAGCTCCTGTAATCCACCAGTAACTGTTTCTGAAGCAGTTTCATCTCCGAAGATCTTATCGTTTCCATGATGTAGTACTTTAAACTTTGCTATTCCATAAGCCCCAGTAGTTGTTATCTCTACTCTTAAAAGATCATATTTTTCGCCATAATAATCACCATAAAGCTCGACCAAGTCCATTGATCCAGCAAGATTCCTGTACTTAATAGCCCCCTTAGAGCTGGTATTTGATATTTCAGAAGATAACTTTATCTTACCCTCATTTAACCTGTCAATAAGACCAGTACCATCGCTATTAATCACCATATCATAATACGCTTGAGCATCTTCATCCTGTGGATCTCTTGACCTTATAAGATTAGAAGCACAAATATAACAGGTAGCTTTAATTATAACTGGATCATATTCCTCTGCAATAGAATCCGTTGCAGTGTCTACATCACTCTGCTTGGATTTCTCCAAAGGAGTGCTAAATCTTGCATCTAAAAGGCTATTTAATTCAAGTGAAGCATTCACAAGCTGTTGATCAATAAAGGTTTCAAAGTCTATACCTGATTCAAATATTTGCTCATTTATTGTGGTTGATGAATAGTAAGATGCCTGAAATTTTAAATCATTATTGTCTGCTCTATAACACCATTGACCATCTCCATTAACATTGTCAAAATCCGCTTGAGGAGAAGCCTGTTCTGATCCATTTACAAAGAATGCAGTCACTAATCCACTATCCCTAAAAAAATGATTGTTCCCAGAGGTTTCGGTGGGGAATATCTGAGTTTTCTGATCGAAATCCCCATAATTATTAAAATAATTCTTTAGATCTAATTGTGTTGCGTATTTAAAATTAGTAGCCATCTATTTCCTTTTCTTTGGCATCTTTTTCTTCTTAGGCCTACCTATTTTTTTACCGTATGTTCCTTTACCTTTTGGCATTTTTTTTCTCCTACTTTAATGCTATCAAGCTAATAGTTGTGTCAATTTTTGTATTTACACTTCTGGCTGAAATAGCAGTTATAGAATTACCAAGAGTTGTAGAAAATTCTGAACCTCCAGATAGTGCCGAACCATAACTTGCACTTACTACAAAATGAGCATTAGGAGGACATCCAACCAAATCAATCGCACCTGTCTCATAATTAATTGTACCACTACAAGCTCCTGAAATATTACCAAATCCATCATCGTAAAACATTGCTGAAACATTAGGCGAAGATATGTTTGTCTGCTTATCATATACAACATCATCAGGCAATCCTGCTGGAACTGCTGCTTCAATATCTCCAACAGCCATCACAAACCTACCTACTCCAAATGGAGTTGTTCCACTTGCTGGAGCAGTAATGGATATTGCAGATGTAGATAAACGCTGACCTGAAGTAAATCTAATATCCCCATTCACTATCCCACAAGCTACCTTCTTTTCTAATAAGTTCCCAGAAGCATAATAACCTGCATCAAGTGCATCTTGAATTTTTCTAATAACTCCATCAGAACCACCGAATTTAGTATTAGCTGATGTGGTAAATGATAATGTATAATCAGAACCTCCATCTACTGCAATATCAAAAGCATATGCAGTCGAAGCAACAAGCCCTGATTCTGTTGAAGCTGTAATTCCACTCATGCCTAATTCTTGATACCCTGCATTATAAAATTTCCCACTAAAAGAACCTGCAACAAATCCATCAGCTACCGCATCACCTTTTCTTCCATAACCGAATAAATTCATTGCTTTAAATCTTCCAGAATTATCTGTTTGTACAGTAGAATACTTATCAAAATCTGCATAGGCATTAAAGAATGGTAACCTAATTGCTACATCATCTGCGTGAGTTGCCGCGGTAGAGCCATATAACCCTCTTTTAATATGAAGATAGCTGGTGGCTAAGTCTGCTCCTGTTCCAACATAAGTAACTTCACATATCTCATCTTCTATTCGGATTAAGTCGCCAACCTTGAAGTATTTAGAATGACCATTCTCTAAATGTAAAATTGTATGTGTTGCATCTGAACCCATTGTAGCAGATGTTGCGTGATCTAAATCTGCTCCACTATCAACATACCTATTAGTAGCAGGAATTTGGTCATCTAAGGTTTCACCATTTGCTGCCGAAAGTGAATTGCTATATCCAACAAATTTTATATTGGGTAGAAAAATAAAATCACCTGCACCCAAAAGATAGTGAACCCTATCAGGGTCGCCATTTGTATCAGGGGAAGCCGCAGACCAAGTTTCGTAACTTACTTTTATTTCTGCTCCTACATTGCCTGAATTTTTAACAATTAATGACTTCGCATTTCCTATTGAATTTGTACCTTTATTCGCACTCCCTGTGACCAAAAGAATAGGTTGGTCTGAGCTATCTACAACCTGAGTTAAATTGATAGCATCATCATAATTCCCAGATAAAGATGCACCTAATGTTTCTGTTGGAGTTGTTATTGTTAAATCTGTTTTAAAATTTGCCATTTCATCCCTTACCTTAAATGATATACTAATTGCATATTGACTGTTATATCTGCGTTTGTTCCATTTTGATGCACACAAGCTACAATTACTTGTCCTGCATCTACTCTTGATGATGATACGGTTAATGCTTGATAGTGTGCTTGTTCATAACCAAACCCTACAACTGTTGAAGGGGAAACACAAACCTCTGAACCACTTGATAAATCTCCACTCGTAGTGCCATTTGCACTATCTACTGCATATTGCATAACTGAAAATTTTACAGTATCACCACTTGCATCATCTGCCCCAAACCATACATTACAAGAATCTATCGTTATGTTAAGTGGAACATACCACATTGCTTGAACTACATTGTTCGCAGTAGTTGATATTGTAAGTGAGGTATCAGGAGTTGAGCCTGTACCTAATTCTACTGCTGCTACAAACCTTGCACTTCCTATAGATGATAAAGCTGTCCAAGTATTAGCACTTGAGGGCTGTGAGTTTACAGAGGTTATACAAAAATCTTTAATTTGAGTGTTTACAATATGTTGCCCTGCTCCTGCCTTTACCAAAGAATTAGTTGAATCTACTGAAAAAATGTCATACCCTGCTAAATCCATTGTTCTAATTAAATTAGTGCCATTATCATTGTTTGGTCTAATATAAAGATTGTCATCTGATATAGATATTGAACTTGTAGTTCCCTCACCATCAACAACTGCTCTTGGAGTTGTATCTACTCCACTATTGCTATTATTCATCTGCAATAGGTCTTTATATGAACCTGCTTTTGTTTTACCTGTTAAACTCATTGAGCATTAATCCAATCTATAATTTCATTAATCTTTTCTTTGATAGCATCAATAGCTATACCTTCTTCAGTATCTTCAAGAGCCTTTTTATCCTCATCAGTATTACTTATTTTTTCAATAGACATATCAGCTTACCTCACAAACTATACTAAAGCACATATAGAAATAATAGTACGTACTATTATCAGTAGTTGTTCTTCTCAATGCAGGTAGTATCATATCACCTGCTACTAAATTTTCTGATAATCCTGTTTCGCCCAAAGAGTAAGGTCTATTTGAGGTTGCTGCTACTTCTTGGGTTGAACCTATTTGTGTCATATTAAAAGTAGCATCAGAACCATAAGTAGGCTTTGGAATTTTAACTAAAGCTGCTTGATATGTTTGGCTTGAGCTAAATGAACCTGTATAATTATATTCTTTTAAAGTACAGTTCTTTGGTACTACAAGCTGAGGATTCCAACTGTCAAACCAAGTAGATTCTAATGTTGAATTTGCCCTATTAGTACTCCATTGAAAGTTATTAAGCCCATAGAGAGAACTGCCATAAAACCAATTATCATATCGAGTATAAAATCTTGCACTCCAAGACTGTATCCAATAGGAAGTACCACCTGCATTATCATCTACATATTGCTTAGTAGCCAATCCATCACCTGTTGTAGGAGTTTGACCTTTAGCCTCACCTGATATTTCTAAACTTTTTACTCTTGCTTTATCAGTAGATACTTCTAATGCACAAGGAGTTCCATCTGAATCCTTTACAGGTTTTAGGTTTCCATCAAGTGCGCTATCTATTGAGAGGTGTTTCAAGACTCTAATTTCTCTACTCTGGCTTCTAATTCTTTAACTTTATGATCTAACTCATTAGGTTGCTCTACATAGCTTAAAACCTTATCGAGCTTAAATACCTGCATAAGGTGATCTAAAACCTTTGGTAAAATCAACTTTAATAACATAGGGGGAATCATTTTTTAGTTTCGTTCTCAGCAAGTTCTTCAATTAATGAAACAATAGCTTCTATTGCTTTCTTTGCTTCTTTCTGCTCATTCTTTTCACTTACAAAAGGAATATCAACAGAATCAGCCATTTTTTTAGCAAACCAGTCAGTTTTTCCTTTTATAAGATCTATTGCCAACCTTAAACCAAAACCTTTTAACCATTTCAAAAACTTATTCATCTCTTTTCCTTTTCTTTAAGCCATTCCCTGTAAGACTTTGTATGATCTCTACAAGGCTTTCATAACTTGACCTCATATCAGCCAAACTCTCCATAGTTTTTTGCTCTAATTCTTTCTGTTTTGATATTAAGGTTATAATAATACCTTCTAAACGAGCATGAGATTCTTGCAAATCTTCCATAAAAAACTTCTGGATAAATTGAGTTTGTCGCCAGATAAACCACATTGAGGCACCAGCAACAGCGACTGGAACTCCAAGCTTTTCCACAACATCAATCAACTCCATTAAAGCCCTATATTCTTAATAATATCTGATAATTCATTTGCACGATCAGGAGTTTGCCTTGCCCAAAGGCTATCTAACATTTCTTTAGAGGCATCACTCCACATCCTCATTTCGAATGCTTTAAGTGTTTTCTTAAACTTTAATAAACCAGAAACCCCAAGTTGATAAGCCATATTAACTAATACTACTTTAGCTTCATCTGGGAGATGATCAAAATAAGCAAGATTTGATTGCAACCTATTTAGAATCTTATCAATCTTCTCTTTTAAGATTAGATCACAAACTTCCTTTGAAAGCTTTAAATCCTTAATAGCAAAACCATATCCTATGGTGTCAAAGTTCTGTGTACACTTATAAACCTGAGGCTCATAACCCTCATGCTTTACGATAGACTCTACAATTTTACTATACATCTATTATTTAGACCTCTTTTTCTTAGTCTTTTTAGCGACCTTTTTTAATTCTGATCCATTACTATCACATTCAATAAATCTGTCCTTTAAGGACTGAATGTCGTGATTAGGTTGCACTTTTACGATTACCCCAGTAGGTTTCTTAAAATATCTTTCCATATTATCCCTTTCAATAAAGGGAGCATCATTATTCACAAGGAAAAGATGCTCCCAATATTATAACATGCGATCTATTTACGAAACATCAGTTAAGATGTAAACACCAAAACCATCATGTATTTCAATCTCGCCCCAGAATCCAGTAGCAACATATTCTGTTGTTCTGAATGAAGCATTACGCTCAGTTTCGATTCTCATTAGACCTTCTGGCCCTATAGCACAACCGATAGCCCCTTTGGACATAGCAAACCCAGCCGCATCTCCACCTGAACCAATATTTTCATCGATTTCATCAGAGTAATAAACATCAAATCCAGCAAATGAATTAACATAGCCAGTAGCTAATGCTTCTTCACCTTTATTGCCCATGAAGCTCATTGGCTTTGAGTTTGTTCCTGTTACAGCATCATCATGCAATAGGGAGATAATACCCTTAGCGCCCCACACTTGCTTTGGAGATAATACCAAAGAGTAAGGCATTGGAGCACCAGCAGACTTTAATTGCCTCATTGCACCAAATACATGAGCTATTGATAAAGCAGTTCCAGCCGATGATTCAGTTTGAGTGAACCCAGCTCCTAATGCAGTTAAATCAGCATCAAGTTTAGCAGATACAGCATTACCAAGAACCTGACCAACATTACCAGTATAATCTTCAGCTGATCCCATAGCGGCTAAATCTGAAACATCAGTTCTGATAACATGCTCAGAAACTACTGCCTGTTTAGCGGCGGTATCGATCGAAGTCATAGTAGCATAATCAGCTCCATCAGTAGCCTCTCCTACATCAGTTGAAGCTATTTTAGTATAATCTACGAATTGTACAGTTAATGCACCTTTTACAGCTTGTTTTGCGGTAACGAGTGGAAGCATGACATTAGCTTGATTGAATGCAACTACTGCATCACCAACTATTAATCCTAAGCCACCTTTTACCCTACTCGCTCCAGTATCACTTATAGCATCAGCCATCGTAATACTCCTTTTCTATTAATCCCCTCTATCAACTGCATAAAGCCTTCAAGTAGGGTTATTTTTTATTTAAAGTTCCTTGACCCCATCCAGCAAAAGACCCAATAACTTGACGACCATTATAACTTACTCTTTCTTCCAACTCATCGATTACATCATCATATTTCATCTTAGAACCTTTGTAAGTTGCTTTAACATCACCATCTGGTGTAGTCTTGCATTTGATCTCATTATTTGGATCATAATCCTTGCCGAATATTGTGGTATACTTCTTCTCACTCATAAGCTATCTTAATCCCAGCAGGTCCAGCAATCGGATTTCTTGAAGCCTTATAACTGTCTGGATCTTGACTCGCCCACTCTGCAGGAGAACTATATCCACCAAACTCTCCAGATGGATTGACGCCCTGTCTGTCTGAGCCTAATTTCCCAGCATTAACTGGAATTGATTGTACTTGGTTATCAACAAATTGCATTAACTTTGGAGTAGATAAATCTTCGCCAAAGGTTCTTTGTTCTTCTGGTAATTTTTCTAAATACTGATTCCTAATAGTGTTTTCAAATTCATCTTTACCCTTTAACCTATTAGTTAAGGTATTAATGGTTTGTTTTTGCTCATTTAGGATAGTCTGCATCTCACCATTTTTAATCCTATCTTCTTCCAACCTCGCATTATCTTTAGCTTCCAACTCATTCAATCTTTCCTGTAAAGCTTCAGCTTTAGAGATTGCTTCGTTCTTTTGCGAAGAAATTTTAGATATTCTTTTCTGAAAAACATCTTGTGATACATTATCATTATTTTCACCAGCTTTTGTGCTGGGATCATTTATCGTGGAATCATCACTTTGTACAATCATATTTTCTTCTGACATGTTTACCTCTTTTGTGAGTTATCGTTTGCATTAAGTTATGTGTTATTAATCACATCTATTTACTTAATTATTTTTCAGCTTATAAGCCTATATTAATTTTAACCTTCTTATTAGGGATTAACCTATTTTTATTAACATATTCAGTTGCCTCTTCCATTATGAAATCCCTTATATCATCAGGAATAGGTTTATCTTTACTGCTTATAGTTCTATCGTTTCGATCAAGACTTTTTACTTTAGCGCCCCAAGATGTAGTTCCGAAAGTGAAGCCTTCTTCAGTCGTTTTTCTTAATTTGAAATCTCTCATAAGATCACCAGTAAGAACTGGAGATGTGCTATTTCTATGCTTTGCTACTTGCCTTTTCAATCTCCCAGTAGTCTTCTTTCTGGAATATTGTCTTTTATATGGTGGGAATGGATCTCCATGCACATCTTTTGCATTCTTCCCACCTCCTGCATCATCGAATATCCAACTTCTATAACGAGTTACTACTCGCTTTCCTATCTGCAACCAGAATTTCTTATCAAGCATCTATTGTTTCCATATCTTCGTTATAACCTTGACCTGCTGGATCTTCTTCATCCATTTCTTCCCATTTATGCCTACAATTCCAGATAGCATTGTTAAAATTGCCGAATTTACTCTTTAAAATCTGTACCCTTGTAGATGGACCCATCTTAATGCGTTCTACGCATTCATCCCTTGTTTTCGCATCAAAAGGACCTATATATATAAACTTTGTATTCTCAGGCAACATCTCTGCTAATTGATTTGTAATTGCATTGTTGAATTGATTATATGTCGTGTTGATCAAGGTTTCAAGTTGTTTAGGTGATAACGCAGAATCTATTTCACCTATTATTTCACTTGGGAATTTATTTGTAGCCATTCCGTTTACTATCTGATCCATCATTTCATTAGATAGTCGACCAGTAACCTCTGTAGAAATTCTATTTCTGGCCTGATTTAATAATGTTTGTAGTGATGACTCTGGTAATGTTGCAGTTGTAAAGGTAGACTCTAATGATCTTCTAATCCCTTCCTCATATATGCCCATTGCATTGGTAAGCTTCCCTGTCATAATTGTTGCAACTTCTATTTCACCCAGAAAGATCATCCTTTCTTCTGGTGTCATATCTTCCATTGCAACATATAAGCCTTCGACTACTTCATCCCTTGCCTGTCCTACCTTTTCAGCAAAATCACTTGACAATGCTTCCAACTCAAATGAAATATCAGCCATTACTTCTTTTTCTTACCCCATGAGAAAGGATTTAAATTTAATTCACTCTCATACCATGCCATCTGTGCTTCAAGTTGCCTGATATGTGCTGCTTCTGCTTCTGCTCGCTCTTCCTCAAATATGACTACTTGCTCAAGTGCTATATCCATATTGCGTTCTAATTCTTGTAGTCGTGATTCATATTTCCAGAATGAGTAAACAATCATAGCGGTAAATACAATTATCTGGAGTAACCATTTAAAGTTGATAGTAATAGCCATACTATCCCCTATTACTTCTCCCTTATATGACCTTGCTCCTTTATTGACATCCATTAGCCCAGCAAATCTCCAACCGTTTTGCCAGACTCCCAGAATTTACAACTCCAGTATCTTGCTTTAGTTTTATCTTTAGGTGGATTACTATCACATTTATGCCTTGCCCTGAAAGATTTCCTTCGCTTAGGCCTATCTCTTTGAATGGAAAGATTAGGATCTCCGAATGTAACTCTTACAACATTCCCTTTTGCACTCGTTACGAATACTTCAAACTTCTTTCGACCATACCCTGCATTACCTTTAGATATTCTTCTGGGTTTATTTAATGTTACTTTTTTGCCTTTATATTCAGCCATTAAACCCTCTTGGTTAAAGCATCTCTAAGCATATTAGATGAAGCTTCTTCTTCTTCATCATCCATTGGTTCTATTTTTTTTCTGTCAAATATATGATCAAGTGCAGAATCTCGGTCTGGAAACCCATCTGGATTCATTTGCATTAATACATCAGCCTCATCTATTAACCCATGCGAAAGCTCCCATTCCCATTGCTCTCTCTGTTCCTGTGCGCTCATGACATCGGTTGATTCGGTAAAATCTATTGAAAGCAGATCTCCAGCATCTATCCCCATTTCATGTAGCAATATCACTTTTTCAACATCAAATAGATCTTTTTCTACATTTCTCCATCGTGCAACATCAGACTTCCTCTCATCATTTAACTCTTGATTGCGAAGCCTTAACGCTACTCCAGATTCAGCAACTGTACCCTCTGCAAAATTGGATGGCAGATGGTAATTCTGCGTAAGCATTTTATATGAATCCTGTATTGCTGAGCTTAACGCTGGAATACTATTAGGTGGAGAAACTACATTTAATGCTCCATCTACACCGAGGTACATAATCTTGTCTTGTCCTATATCAATATCTTCCTTGTCAATCTGTGATCCATTCGCATATAAATAACCAAACGATTGGAAATGCACATTAGCCATCTTATTAGTTTCTGAAACATTAATTAAATGATTAGTAGATATTAAATCAAGTAATGGATCTGTATCAAAATAAGCATATTCAGGCTTCCCATCTCTGAAGCATTCTACAAAAGGCAATATTCCATAGAAATTAATATTATCTGGATTATCTGGGTTTTGCTGAATCTTTCCATTCTCATCATATATAAAATGAGTGTCCTTATCCCAATAGGCATACATAGTTGGAGTATCATCAAGAACTTCTGATCGTATAGATAATGGGTAAGTAAAAGCAATAGGTTTCATTGGATCTTCATCAAAGTGTGGCTCGAAATTATGTATAATATCGTACTCCATTCTTCCAGTTCTCCAGACAGGTTTCATAAGTACAGCGTCCAATAGATTGGTGTATCTTTCCAATCTCTGCAATTTGTGATTCTTCTGATAGAAGAAATCAACAACATCTTCCTTTGTATATTCCCTTACTGGATCAACCATGTAAACCATAGAGATTCTATCTATAATTCGCTTCGTAATATTTATATTAGCTATCGGAATAGAGTTCTGCAATTTAAGACTGAATAAATCTTGAGTATATTGCCTTGTCCTTCCATTATAATAATCCAATGCAACAGACCTGTTCTTTCGGAACATATTCTTTTCTGCCTGTTGTGCATCAAATTGGCTTTGCTTTTGTAAAATCTTTGACATTGGAACCATCATCGGCTAACTCTCCATAAGTTTGGTTTTACGCATGGATATTCCCAAACTACACTATAGCCGAGAGCATCTGTCATGTGGGTTAATTCTGGATTACTTTTATCAATTTTGCGAGTATGAAGAACATTGGTTACTCTTTCAAGGTCTAATATTAAAGCCTTACAAGATGGATCTATAATCATATTATCTTCTAATACTTTATTCATAGCATTCACTCTGTTTATAGGTGCTGGATTAGACGGATTAACTTTAACATTAAACCCAGCGCGTCTTATCAATTCTACATCTGTATATCTTGAAGCTGAATGCTTCGCACTTCCAGTTGCGTCTGGATATACATAAGTATATGGATTTGGATATTGATCCTTTATCGTTTGACACATTCGCTCGGTAAGTAGGTCACCACCTCCTGTGTGGTATAATTCAATGGCATCGAAAACACGAATGTTCGGTTTGTCATCGTACTTCTGCCATAATACGGCACATTCTGGCGATACATTCCAGTCGATACCGACATACAAAGGTTTGTTTGGGTCGTATCTATTAGCTTTGACATTGCTATCCCTTGAAAAATTATAATATGTAGAACCAGATTGGAGATTAACGAACTCCCCATCTCTATATGCCCTTAATAAATTAGCATCATAATTACTTTCCATTAAACTTAAATATTTTTCTGGCAAATACACATTATCAGTTGTTTTCCCATGTATAAGTCTTCGGTCGTCATTTGCATCCTCGACAAAGATCTTATATGTATATTTGAAACCCTCCGGTGAAGTCACGATATAGATTTCTGGATTATTAGTACCACGAATACGACCTAATGCTTTCTTAAAGGCTATATCACAGTTTTTATAGCTCTCAACATCAAACTCATCAAAGCCAATATATGTAAGCTCTGCTCCAATGATTCGTTGTGGTTTCTGTAATTGATATATTCGGATGTTACCAGCAGATGTGTGAAACTTATGCTTAGCCATAGAATAGTTATATTTCAAACCTATGTCATCCATCATTTGACAGAAAGGATCTACAAACAATTCCTCAGCTAATGACAATGTTGGATATATAATCCACCCATTGCTACGACCTTCTTTATTCTTTCGCATGAATAAATTCGCTAAGGTCTTTTTCAGGAATACGTGGGTTTTACCGCTTCCAAAACCAGCTACGAGGCCATTAATAGCTTTATCAGATGTTAGGAAATCCCATTGGTGTGGAAAGTAATCCTTTTTATTGAAATGTAAATCCACTTATACTTCGATGAATTTAACTTCTTCTATGTTATGATCCCAATCTATTTCAGCTTTATCCTTCTGGCCCAAATACTGCTTCCCTAACCATATAAGCATTGCAACATTACCTCGAGCCGCGCTTTCAAACTGAAGCTTTCGTAATCTCATTTTAGACATCTCTTTCCCTTTTGTGATATTTTCGGAAAAACGCTTACGAATTGTTCCTTCATCACAATCGAAAAATGCGGCGATCTCACTGTTAGTACAATTAAAGGATGCTAATTGCTCAACTTGTTCTGGATCTATATCCAGTTTTGGTCTACCAGTCTTTTTAACTTTCGAATCTTGTGCCATCAGTCGTAGGTACCCATGCGTTATTAAACTCTTCTTCTTTATCCATTTGTAGAGGGATTCCTTTTTCGTGCATTAACCTGATCACTTCTTCATCTTCCATTTGCAATCTTTCCATGATCTCATGTGCACTTAAACCATCTTCTTTCATCTTCTGCACTATATCAGACATCTTTAATATAGCATGAGTTCCTCTTGCTCTGTTATGTCTAATCGTACTCATCATCTGATGATTCTCATCTTTTGGGTTCATAGTTACAACTGGTACTTTGCCCTTTGTAATCTCTATTACATCTGGATCACCGCTTATTGTCCACCTATGGAAACCATCTACAATAGTATTATCTGGATTCCTAACAATAGGCTGTGTCCAACCATCTTCTATTATACTAATTTTTAATAGCTCTAATTCTGCTGGAGCTACACTATTAGGATTGTAATTGTTAGGTTTTAATAGATCTCTATCCACCCACTCTATTTTATCTAATGGTTGTTTCATACACTACCTTTCTTATAATCTAAATATGAAGAATTAAATTCTTTTGCAACTTTTGGATCAAACATTCTTTTCGACTTGGTTCGACCTTTTAGATCTCCCTTCATAGCCATCTGACACAACAACTTCCAGCTAATACCACTATTTGGACAGGGAGAATCCTCTGGAATCGTAGATTTGGATTTATTATTGTGAAGCCTTATACACTGATTAACTGACTTATACAAGATCTTCTGTTCTTTTTTACCATTTAAAGCTATACATAGAGGTAAATATTCCTGCCAAGTCATACCATAAGGTGGCTTCTTTAAGAAAACTCCATACATAGAACTATTTCCATACCTCCAAGCAGTTGATACTCCTGGTACCCTCTTAATCATTTTATGCCATAACTCAGGCCAACACTCTGCATATAACCATAATCCCCTTAATGGTTCTTCACCGAAAGGTGGACATACTCTGGCTTTCTCCATTTCTACACCGCACCTTTGAAATACATCATAAGTCTGGTTATAATCCCATTCCTGTTTTGCAGTTGCTAACCAAATATCTTTAGCACTCCAATCATATACTGGAGAAACATTGTAATAGTTCTTGCTATTCATCGAACTTTGGCTTATGTAATTATATTCAGTCCTACCAGAAACAGCCCTATATCGGTTCATGCTTTCTAATGCTCTTAAACCTAATATCATTCCAACCTTACCCTTATCCTCTGGGTACATTTTACGAGCATGTTCTGGTACAGTCATCCCTGTTTTAAATTTAGGACATTCTGTAATAGCATTTTTAGGTAGATCTCTAACCCATAAATCTTTCTTCTCTGGGTCCCAGCAGTACCACCAAGGCTCTTTTCTGCTACAAGCGTTTCTATGTTTAACTGGTAAGCAATACCATTTAAAATCTATGTCAGGATTAGATTCCACCCTTTCCAGATATTCTACTGTTTCTGGATGTATAGCTTCTTCATCCCAATGAACTACTTCCAACGGTAATCGATCTAACTCTCTTGCAACCTCTAATGTTATATTGAGTACTGCTGTTGAATCTTTACCACCAGAAAATGAAACTGCAATATGATCCATTTGCTTGTAAGTTTC
>Ga0181397_1000215_pt1 | contig 22170 bp, 43 predicted proteins | sample 20SPOviralmetaG_FD_130126 | JGI IMG/M metagenome (GOLD analysis project Ga0181397, IMG submission 130126) | Marine viral communities from the oligotrophic San Pedro Time Series (SPOT) site, San Pedro Channel, CA, USA - 20 SPOT_SRF_2011-02-23 | ecosystem: Environmental > Aquatic > Marine > Strait...
AGCTTCAATAACCCAATCATAAGGTGTTGGATTAGGATCTGTGATCCAATTTGTACCTGATCCTGTAGAGGATAATATTTGTCCTGCATTACCTATATCACCACTTGAGTCTGAATAAGTACCTGTATTTATAAGATTAACAAAAGTACCCGAGCCAGTAGCTACTGTATTTCCAGTAATACTAACACCTGTTGTTGTGGTTGTGAATTTTTCTGAATTTTGGTAATATAATTTTACCCCATTATCTCCACCACTAAGTAAAGAACCATTAGTATTTTGGAATAAAAAGTTTTCTGCTTTTATAGTTAAATTATCACTTGCTTGAATTCTTAAAGTTCCACCAGAGGTATCATTAAAAATCCTATTTCCATTACTAAAAGTTCCTCCAAATGATATTACACCAACATCTGTAGGTGTGCCAGTATTTGTGGTTGTTGTTGGTAATTGAATACTTTTTTGTACAACTATGTTAGTTGCTCCAGTAGTATTACCTACTAATAATGTAGCTGATAAAGATTCAGCGCCTGGTGGGTTAGTACCAATATAATCTACAATTGCTTTTGTACTAGCTATTTTTAAGTTATCACCAGGAGCAGAGAGGGTTGTAACAACCGCTGTACCTGTTACCGATGTATTAACAGCTAAACTAGTTAAAGTACCTAGACTTGTAACGTTAGGTTGAGCTGCTGTACTTAATGTACCAACAAATGCTGTTGACGTAATAGATGTAAACCCAGTTCCTGTTGTTCCCGACACTGAAGCATTACCTGTAGTAATAAAACCACCACCCCTGAAATTGTTGTTTGTTAAATCTATATCTTTACTGTTAGCAGTATTACCATTATTCAATACCGCTTGAAGATCGTTTCCTGTAACAGTCACAAGATCAATAATACTCTGTACTGTAAAGTTTTTAGTTGGTTTACCAGCGGAATCAAAATCAGATCCTAAAACCAAGTCATTAGCTGAAGGATCAACTATAGGGTATGAGTATATTATCGCCATGTTATATTAATTTTGAAATTGTTAGCTGAGCGCTGGGAGTAACAGTCCAAGTATTGTTGTTTGCTATTTTATATAGTGTACCATCATTAGCACCTGCAGAATCCCTTATCATTTGATATACATGATAACCATTTACCATGGCATCTGTTATATTTATCATTTGATTTATTACAACTCTTGTTTTATCCGCTGTTTCTTGTACTTTATAATTCTCTACATGAGTAGCTCCAACTTGTGCTGAACCATCATATGTTCTAAATAAAGAATATAATACGTTATTTTGAGTACCTTGTAAATAATACTCTTGAGTTACGTAATAAGTACCTGTTTTTAGCCATACTACTTTACCGTTAACATCTATAGTTACACTGGTAGACGTACTATTTGCAGGTCCGAACTCAATTTGATGTACTGTATTCGTAGCTACTGGACCTTGGGAGGCTACAGTTGACGATGCGGTAAATTGTTCTATGAATTGTTGATCCACAAGGGTTTTTATGTCCGTGAAGGTATATTGTACTGTAGGATTCCCGGTAACAGTTGCGCCTGAAGCATCAACTATATTGGATCCTAATACTTTATCACCCAGTTGTGGTGTTAATGTAGGGTAGGAATAGATTATTGCCATTTTTTATTTTTATTTTTGCATTATTCTGTGCGGACTTTTTGTGAAGCGCGCTATGCTAGTTAATATTACACGTTTTTAATAAGGTTTACTTACATTAAATTAGATGTATTTACAATAGTGTGACAAAAGCCCCTTACTATATAGCTCTTAATAGCTAGTGTCATAGTTTTTGTGTTGATTATAGAGAATTATAGTGTTACCCTAACTCTCTGACTACCAATACGTTACAAAAAACTCATTATTTTAGCCCCACGGGGCACTCTTTTTACATATTTTATACAAAACTTTTAGCTTTTTTACAGACATAATACAATTACATGTGGATAATATAAATGTAAGTATAACTAATAATAAATAAATATAATATGAGTAATTTAATTTCAAAAAGATTTGTCATCAGACAGTCACTAATCGGTAAAAATGTAACAATAGAATTTACTAATAAAAAAGGTGTAAAACATGTGTATAATCATGACAAAGCGTATAGTATAATGAAAGATTCACTTAATAAAATGAATTGTTTTCTAAAATATAAATCATACACTGCTACTAATAATATACCAGTAGTGTTACGAGGTGTAGAATTAGTATAATAATTATACATTGCGCTCATTCGCGCTATACCTCCAAAAGTATAAATACACATAAATATTTATACACCTGTACACTCTGCGTTGAAATGTGTTCTCTAGAGTATAAAAGTAGTTGAACAGAAGTATGACATAACGGTTAATAGTGGTTCGATTCCACTCATGTCAACTAATAAAATAAAATTAGAAATTATGAAGTTTATAAAAATAATAAATAGAGAATATAATATGGTAGAATTACCATGTGGTAAAGTAACTAACTCAATTGATATCGCTCAACTCGATATGAATAATGAAATTGGTAACCTTATAGTGAGGTATAATAATGAACAAGAAATAATTAAAAATATATAAATATGGAAACTTTTACTATGAAAGAAATAGAATTAATGTTAAAACTAGAAGAAGCAACTAATGCAGTACATAATCACGAAGTGTTTATTCACGGTGTTGCTCACGACTATGCACCATTAATACTCGGAATTGTAAACACTATAGCAATAGTATATATAATTTACAAACTAAATACAAATAAGTAATGATAATATAAATGAATATGAATTATAGAAATACAGAATATAGTTATCACGAGTGGATCACGTTCGATGGTAACCAAGCAACAGGTTATCACTGTGATGACAAAGAATTACTAAAAGGTATTAATACAACATCTTTTGGCGCAACTACTAAAGCAGAAATGCATAGTAAAATAGATGATTATATAGATAATAAAGCTGAACACCTTGAATGGCAAGCTCAATATAACAGAGCAGAAGCAGAATACTATGAAAAATATGGCACAGTAAATGAATTTTAATATAAAAATATGAGTTATAATAAATGGAAACTCGAGCAAGAGGCGCTTGAAAATGCGTTTGCTAGAAGACTACTAGTCGAGTATAATATAAAAGAAGTCACAACACAAAGACAAGCAAAAAATGGCACAAGAGAATTTGAATTTCCTGTACCTTGTCACTTAAAATACTACAAAAACAAAGGTAATCTTAGATTAGCAGTGTTTCAAAGTGGTGTTGTTAGAAAACAAAATGGTACTTATTCACCATATCAACTAAATAAACAGTACAAACAGAACAGAAGAACTACTTTCTTAACTGAAAATGGTTTAGAAACTAGAGAATATACGGGTGTAGCGAGAGCTTTAATACACTCGCAGATCGCTAGAATGCAGTATATGTTAGAATATTACTTAAAAAACTTTTTTTACGGTAAGCTGTAATTACAAACAAAATACAATAACAGAAAGATAATATTAATGTATGAAATGTAATAATATGCGTGAACTGCTCGCTTATACAGCAGAAAAACAGAAAAAACGTGCACATTCTCACTATGAAATGGCTAAAATACACGGCGAATGTAGTGGTATGGGTAACAGAAGGTATAAAATACCTCAAAAATCGACCTTTGCTAAGTTTAAAAGATTCACATATAACAAAATGTGGCGAGGAAATGATGAGAAATATGACTTAAAAACAGTAAAATTATGAGAACTTTTGATAAATATAAAGTAAATTTAAGACAAGTTGATGATGATATATACTCTTATAGTACTAAAGTCGCAACTATACACCAAGATCAGTTAATACAACATGGTTGGTGGAGTGTAACAACTCAGAAACATATAAACTATGTAGCAAACGAATTAGGATTAGAAATAAATAAAAATTATGAGTAAAATGAAAGAATTAGACCACATTGCAGATTGCGTGGTAGATATAGTATCAGAACATTTAGACCACAATATAGCGTGGGCGGTAGATGATACGATTGTTGACAAATTAAACGGAGATGATTTTGTAAATGCTATAGATCACATTCGAAAAGCGGTAGTTTACAAACTAAATACAAAATACAATCGATAATATTAATATGAAATGTAAATGTAATACAATAATACCTGATGGCAGAATAAAATTAGGTTATAGAACATGTGTAAGCTGTAGCACAACACAACAGTACAGCTACGTACCTATCATTGCTAACAAGCAAGTGTTAGAAGTACAAATAGTAAGTCAAGAACTAAGTGAAGCAGTTCACAAATCTTGGCGCAGAAAGTGAGAAATAGGAGGTTTTGTAAGTCGAGGCAGCGTACACCAAGATATGCGGAAAGCATCACTCAGCAGTGTAAACGGGTGCATAAACCACACTAACTCACTAATAGATGGCGGCCTACTGGTCACGTTAGCTTAATACCCACAAATGAGTGGTCGTATAAGCAAAACAGAAAGAGCGGATAAATGACAATACTAGTTAACTACCAGTCCGCGACTGCTATCTTATGGGCGTGAAATGGTTAGGTTAAAATTAAGGGAGAGTATACTCGCTGATGAATAGCAACCCATCGAAGATTTTAACAATGCAGGTTCGATTCCTGCCACGTCCACTAATTACAAACATAATACAATAACAATAAGATAATAATAATATGAGAATTAAAACAATTTACAACAAGTTAAAAACAGACGTAAAACAACATTTAAATTCTAGTGCGAGAAAATATGATAGTGCTAAAAGACTTAAATATACTCTTATGTCTAAAACATCATGGCATGAACTAACTATTCAAGAAATATCTGATATAACAGTGTATGGCAGTGTATACTTTCAAGATCTATCTGCTTCTGATATAATGTATGGTTTAGCTATGTTAAAAAAATAATTATGGATAAAGTAGAATTAAAAGACAGAGCAAGCGATAAAGCTTTTGCTAATGTTTCTTTATGCGAAATTGACATTAGCCGTATAAAAGAAGAACTTAAAGTAGGTTCTTACTATCCTTTTTTAACAAAAGAACAAAATCAAGGTGTACTAGAACGTATGCAGCGTGAGTTAAAAATATGGAGTTATATTGCTAAGCTTATAGAAACAGACGAATAAACAGCGCGCGGTAGAGCAGTAGGTAGCTCGTCGGGCTCATAACCCGAAAGTCGCAGGTTCGATTCCTGTCCGCGCAACTAATTTTAAATTAAATACAATGAGTGAAATAATTAACTATAATGACGTCGTTGAAAAGCTAGAAGCTGACGGCATAATGCAAGAGCCAGATACAAGCTGGATTCTTAAATATATATCTACTGAATATGATAGTGGTATAGATACTACCTCAAGCTGGGCTAAAGGTAGTGAAGGTTTACTAATATATACAGAATCAACTGCCGACAGTTATGATGTGTATGCTTGTACATCTGATCATAACGGTGTTAAAGATTTTGGTAGCGACATATTTTATTATGTAGACGGTACAGAATTTGCTGATAGAATACTAGATACATTATGCAATTACCAAAATGTATGGGTTGCTGATCATGTGTGGGACGAAATAGAAGATGATTTTGACTGTGCAGTAGGAGAATGGTGGCAAGATATATATGATGGACTACATAATGACAAAGTTGATGAATTAACTAACGAAGGTTACAAATACGAAGAATAATATGAGCACAAGAAATTTAACAATGGTGGTAAACCGAAAACACGCAGAAGAACACAGCGAAGGCTTTGCTGCTGATCCGTGCGTATATACTGACAATAGCTATGTAAATATGTATTTACATCATGATGGTTATCCTGAATGGCAAGGTGTACAGTTAGCAAACTGGTGTCACACTAATGCTAGACAAGATGGTAGTGCGTTAGCTGCTAAGCTAGTGCATGATCATTACTATGACAGTTGCTACTTATATGCAGATCACCAACATATAGATCACGAATATACGTATATTATATGGACAGGTGATAAAGACGATATATGGATAAGTTGTTGGAATCAATACAGTAGTACATGCGTATTTGTATTAAAACCAGAAAAGATTATATCTAAATATATGGAAGATATGGAATACACTGATTTTGCTAATGGTGAAACAAGGTGTGAATATAGCGGTTTAAGAAGTGTAAAAAGTTATACAGACTAAATACAATAATAAATGGATAATATTAATATAAATCTATTGGCTGATTTAGTACTAGCTAAAATACTTGAAAAGTATGGAGACATTAGCCCATTAACACTACTTGCTAATGAAGAAGAGCTTTTAATATCTGAATTAGCTAGATTAAATACCATACTAGCGATGTTAGAAGAAAAACAAGAATATCGCAAAGCTGCGATTATATTAAAGAAAATAAAAAGATTAGAAAAAAGATTAGATGATGACAAATAAACCAATGCTAGCGCATAAATATGACGATAGCCGTGTAGACTGGTCTAAACCTGTGTACATACAACCTAAACTTGACGGCGTTCGCTGTCTGTTTACTAAACACGGTGCGTATTCTCGTACCGGTAAACAATTTATGAACTTAAGACATATTGAAAAAGCTCTTAAACCTTTATTCGATCATCAACCTAATATTATACTTGATGGTGAGCTGTATAATCACAAGCTTAAACATGATTTTGAGAAAATTATATCATTAGTTCGTAAACAAAAGCCAACTGATGATGACAGATCAGAGGCTAAAAAGCTTGTACAGTTCCATGTATACGACTTCTTTGATGAAATACAATATGATTATTATCAAGCCAGAATGCATAAGCTAGTTTGCTCTGATATATATGGTACACATATTAAATATGTACCTGCAAAAATAGTTTCTAGTTACAAAACAGCAAGAGCAATACACACTAAATTTTTAGCTAATGGTTATGAAGGCAGTATTATCAGACTAGATGGTTTGTACAAACACGGTAGATCTTATGATCTTATGAAGTTTAAAGACTTCTCTGACACTGAAGCTACTATTATTGGCTATGAACTAGGTAAAGGCAAACGTGAAGGCACTCTTGGTAAGTTTTTAATGATCGACGATGATGATAATAAGTTTGGTTGTCCACCAGGTAAAGGTTACAACTACAAAGATCTAGCTGATATGCTTAAAAATATAGATGATTATATTGGTAAACGTGCTACTTTTACTTACTTTCAACGTACTAATGCAGGTTCATACAGACACCCATTATTTAAATGTATTAGAAATTATGAGTAAATTAATATGGCAATTATACAACGACAATATGATCTCAGAAGAGGTGGCAAACCTCTTATTAGACAAACATTATAATAGATTAGATAATAAAAGATATAAATGAATATATTTTATTTACACGAAGACCCTAAGCTTGCTGCTAGTTATGTATATGACAAGCATAAAGTCAAGATGATATTAGAGTCGGCTCAGATGTTGTGCACTGCGCACCATGTATATGGCAATGGACATAATGTACCTTATAAACAGGCTCATTTAAATCACCCATCTACAATATGGACGCGTGAGAATACTCATTATTACTACTGGTTATACTTACATATGCTAGCTTTAGGCGATGAGTATACTAAACGGTATGGAAAGCATCATTTATCAATACAAAAATGTGCTGAACCCCTACTACGCCCTCCATCTGAGATGCCGACCAAAAAATTTGAACAACCACCACAATGTATGCCTGATCATTATAAGCAACCTTTTGCTATACATGGTTATTGGCGTTATTACATAGGTGATAAATCTAAAATTTGTAATAAAAATGAAAAACCATACACTATTGAAACAATTCCAGCAAATGTTATTGATATGTACTATAGTGGCGCTGACCGCTATAATAAGCTCAGCAGCTACAATGTACCATGTATCCCGATTACCAGCGGATAAATGGAAATATATGCAAATGGAACAAAGGTGGGCTAATTGGCCTGACGAAGAATGTTATTCAAAAAATAATGTAGAACTATTAATTAAAGGACCATAATATGAGTACAACTAAAAACATTAAACACCTTATAAAGGTAGACTTTATGGGTATTAGAACGAAAATTAAAAATTTTCAGAAACCAAGAAAAAATAATAGGACAAAAGCCTATAAGAATAGATAAGTAACTAGCTAATGTCATACGATAGAAATATAAAATGGCTGAATGATAGACGTGTAATATATAGACGTGAACCTGTTAGTGATATACCTACCATTGAAACAGATAAATACATGTTCTATGAAAATGGTACATATCAACATTATCATTTATTTAATAGTAAAGCTAAGATTACAACATATAGATCTTTAAAATGGCACATGCTTGTTATATATCATTTAAACAAAGATAATAAATATAGTTTAAGTCCTTTTTTTGAGCATGTAGCTAGATTTGTAGCTAATAAAGAAAATGGATTTGTAACTTTTTTTATAAGTCAAAAAGTATTAAATGATATGATAAATGATGTATACAAACAAGACAGCGAAGATTCGCCAAAAAACAAATTACGTAAAGTAATATTTAAAATACACTCTGGTTTAAACCTTAGTGAAAAACTTAAAATTGTAGGAAAGTTGATAGGTAGAAGTAAACTAGATAAAGAACAAATATATGAGTGCATGTTAGACTTAAATCATATGGGTAAAAAAATTACCGTAAGTCGTATTGCAGGATTGCTAGACTGTTCAGCTAGAACTATATATCGACACATGTGTAATGATTTAAAACACGAAAAATATATGCTAAATGAAGAAGTATAATATACAAAACTATATAAGATATAAAAACGACGTAAAAGCTTGTCAACCTAAAGCTAAAGAACTAGATCAACATACACAAAAAGAGTTGATACATAAGTTTTTGCCTTTAGTAGAAAATATAGGTAGAAAGTTTTCAACTAGTCAACAAGCTTCAGGCGTTATGTCTATAATGGATATAATGCAAGAAGGTAATTTAAGTTTAATAAAAGCAGTTAGAAGAATTGACTGGGTTAAATTAAATGAATCTGATGACATAGAAAAAACATTAAAGTCGTTCTTATCAAAACGAATTAAAGGAGGTATTAGAAGAGCCATAGATATAAACAGAGGTGATATGAGAATACCTGAGCATAAACTAAATGAGATACGTAGAAATGCTAAAGATGAAAAAATGGTTGCAATGTTTTTTAACAGTATGTTTTTATCAATAGATGATAAACCTAAAAATACTGATGATGAAGAAAATATGATCTATCAAATAGCTGATAAATCAGTGCCATATAATATAGGATTACTAAACATTTATTTAACCGGTTTATTAAGAAAACACCTTAATGAACGAGAATATGAAGTGTTAAGATTAAGCTATGGATTAGATTGCGATAAACATTCAGCTAACAAAATAGCAGAGATTTTAAACATTGAAGGAAGCAGTGCATATGTACGTGTTTCAGAGCTAAAAAAGCAAGCTGTAGATAAACTTATAAATAGTGTAGATCACTCGCAAGTGCTTGACTATCTGTAAGTTACACTATGTAAATAATTTTTAAACGTGTAATTATATAACTATGACCATAAACCAAAAACTGGCTACAATCCAGACCAAATTTAAATCGAAGAAAAGTAGATTTAATTCATTCGGCAAATACTACTTCCGATCAGCCGAGGACATTCTTGAAGCAACAAAACCCTATTTATTAGAATTAGGAGTATCAGTTACAATAAGTGAAAACTTAGTTGAAACTAGTCCTATGCCTATTATAGAAAGCTGTGCTACTATAACAGATGGTGAAACTAAGATTATTGCTACAGCGCTAGTCGGTGTTGATCTTAATCAAAAAGGTATGCAAACACCACAGCAGTTCGGTACAGCTTCAAGTTATGGGAAGAAATATGCATTAGGTAATTTATTCCTAATTGATGATACTAAAGATGCTGACGCAACTAATGGCTTAACAATGAACAAAGTAGCTATAGAAAAAGCTAAGAACTTTGTACAAGCTGGCGGGAAACTTGAAACTATCAAAAAGAAGTATAATGTAACACCTGAAATTGAAAAACAATTAACAACATTATAATATGACCAAACAAGAGGTTATTGAAAAACTAAAGGTTGATGAGCACTATTATGGAGATTTTGGTAAACAATATCTAAGTAATAGTGACATTAGTGCTTTATTACATAACCCTTTAGCTTTAGGTAAAGAGTCTGAGGCAAGACCTGCGTTTTTAGTTGGCGGATATTTTCATACCGCAATACTTGAACCTAATAAACTTAAAAATTTTAAGATTATTAATTCAACAACTAGAAATACTAAAGCATACAAAGAGATGTCAGGTGGCGAGCTATGTTTACTACAACACGAGGTTGATAAAATAGAATTAATGACTGAAAAAGTTATGAGTAATGATATTTGTAAAAGTCTTATACGTGTAGGTAATATAGAATACGAACAACCTAACATTATAGAATTAGAAGGACAAATGTGGAAAGGTAAAGCTGATATTGTAAATCACGATGAAAAGCTTATTATTGACCTTAAAACTACAGCTGATCTTTCTAAATTTAAAAGCTCTGCTTATCGTTATAATTACGATAGTCAAGCTTACATTTATAGCAAACTATTTGGTTATGAATTTTTATTTATAGCGATAGATAAAACAACTAATCAAATAGGATTATTTGACTGTTCACCAGATTTTTATGAATCAGGTAAGGACAAAGTTAAACGTGCTTGTGAGGCATATGATTTATTTTATCAAACAGAATCATTTGACCCTAAGCAATATTTTATTAGTAAAACACTTTAATTAAATTTTATTATGGCAAGAAAAAGAAAATTAACTACAAAACAATGTGCAATGACTGGAATGAATTTTCCTGTAACTGAATTTTACAAGAATAATACAACTGCTGATGGTTTGCACCCATACGCTAAAAAAGCAGATAATTTCAGAAGAAGAACTGGTGTAAACGCAGCAGATCTTAGAACAATGTTCACTAATTTATTTGAAACAACTGTATAATGGCAAGTATAATAGCAACAAGTATTAATCTTAACAAAATACCTAAAGACAAAATTGTTGAAGGTAAAAAAGGTAAATACTTACCAATCACAATAACATTAAATGATGAGCTTGATAACTATGGCAACAATGGTCCTGTTTGTGTTCAACAAACTAAAGAGGAAAGAGATGCTAAAGTAGAAAAAGTATATTTAGGTAATGTTAAGGTTGTATGGACAAATGATGCTAACGTAAGCGCTGCTCCTAAACAACAACCAACGGTTACACCGCAACCCGTAGTAGAAGCGGCTGATGATTTACCATTTTAACATATGCAAGAAACAGAGATCAACGGATTTGTTATTGACCAGTTCAATCAATATAATCTAGACACAAAGTCCACTCAAGGCGTATGCCCGTGGTCTGATGAACATAGAAAACCTGAAAATCGTAAGAAGAAATGTTCTTCATATGATTGGGAACGTGGTCTCGGCACATGTCACAATTGTAATACTACATATCAACTACACACTTATCAACGCAAAGGGTCTGCATCTAAAAATTATGCTAGGCCTGATGCGTTGACTGTTGTAGACCCTAAAGAGTTAGGGTCAAAAGTATTTAAATGGTTTGAATCAAGAGGTATATCTAATAAAACTCTAAACGAATTAAACGTAACAGAGGGTAAAGAGTTCATGCCTCAAACCGGCAAGTCCGAGAATACAATTCAATTTAATTATATAATGGGTGATGAGCTTATTAATATTAAATATAGAGATGGACATAAAAACTTTAAACTATATAAAGGTGCTGAAAAAGTATTTTATAATATAAACAGTATAGTTGGTTATGATACTTGTGTTATAACTGAAGGTGAAATGGATGTTTTAGCATTACATGAAGCTGGAATTAAAAATGCAATATCAGTTCCTAACGGTGCTACTTTAAATTCTAACAACCTAGATTACTTAGATAATTGTATAGATTATTTTGAAGACAAAGAAAAAATAATACTAGCAGTTGACAACGATGAACCTGGTCAAGCTTTGCAACAAGAACTTATTAGACGTCTTGGTGCTGAAGTTTGTTTTATAGCTAGTTTTGAAGAATGTAAAGATGCTAACGATTATTTAATAAAATATGGAAAAGAAAAATTATCAGAAAAAATTAACAACGCTAGGCCTGTTCCGCTTGAAAACGTCACAACGTTTAAGGACGTGGAAGACGAGGTCACAGACTTTGTTAAGCATGGATTTAAACCTGGTTTTCAGATTGGCCTTAGTAATTTTGATAGGATATTCAGTACATATACTGGTCAGTTTATTACAGTTACTGGTATTCCTTCATCTGGTAAATCAGATTTCGTAGACCAAATGGTTGTAGGTTATAATAATAATTATAAATGGAAAACTGCTTTTGCGTCTCCTGAAAACGCACCTACATATTTACACGCTCACAAGCTTATGCGTAAAGTTTGGCAGGACATGCCAACTAGATCAGACATAGGTACTGATAAATGGAAACAAGTGGCTGAACACGTTAATAATAATTTCTTTTTTATTGACATGGAAAGATATACTCTTGAATCTGTTTTACGTAAAGGTGCTGAGCTTGTTAAACGTAAAGGTATTAAATGTCTTGTTATTGATCCTTTTAATAAGATCAGAGATGTAGACTGTAAAACCGAAGATGTAAATAGATATACAATGGAATATTTAACTAAGATAGAAACATTTGCAAAAAAGTTTGACGTCTTAGTTTTTATTGTTGCTCACCCTACTAAAATGTATAAAGGTAGTGATGGTAAAATTGAAGAACCTACAATGTATAATATAAAAGGTGGTGGTGAATGGTATGATGCTAGTTATCACGGTCTTTTAGTACACAGAGATTATGAAGCTAAAACTGTTAAAGCTAAAGTTTTAAAAGTTAAGTTTCAAAACCTCGGTGAGAACGGAGCTGAAGCTCATTTTAAATGGGAGCATAAGTCAGGTTGTTTTATACCTCATGAGTTAGTTGCTATTGGAGATGAAGAAGCTATGCCTTGGGAATAAATGGCACCAGCACGTAAGAGAAAAAGTAAAATTGTTCCTGCTGAATGGACTGACGAAGATAGAATTGCATATCATTGGTGTATAAATAATGGAATTAAAATAGGTCCATTTGCCGCATCTAATGATCGTGATAATTTTCATTGGTGGATTGACGTAGAGGTTAATAACGTAAAACGTAGATCACCAAAAACCTATAACGGTAGAGAGTTGAACAATAAGATATTTGAATTATATAGATTTTATTACAACAAAAATGTTAAATAGTTATAAAAACGCAAACGCAGCTTTTGAAGATTTGTTAGATTATGTAATACAAGATGGTATTGATTTTGATAACACAAAAGCTTTATTTAATTGTGGGTTTTATATACAAAATCCACTAGACAATCACATAACACATAAACAACGTGATTGGAAACTAGAATATGCCGAAGCTGAATGGCAGTGGTATTTATCTGGCGATAGAAATATAAAAAAACTAGGTGATTTATACGGTAAGATACCTACTATATGGCAACGTATGGCTGATAGCTTTGGTAATGTAATGTCTAACTACGGTTGGCAATGGCAAAGAAATCATCAAATAGATTATGTTGTTGGTAAACTTAGAGAACAACCGAACACTAGACAAGCAGCTATAAGTATATATGACTGCAAAGAATTTGAAAGATATAGAAAAGATACGCCGTGTACTTATGCAATACAGTTTACAAGGTTTGAAGACAAATTAAATATGTCAGTCTATATGCGATCTAATGACATCTGGTATGGTTTCTGTAATGATCAATATCAATTTTCATCATTGCAAAAAATGATTGCAGAGAGACTGTCTATTGACGTTGGTTGGTATTACCATCACGCACACAATATGCACCTATATAACGATAAACTATAATTATGTATTATTTATACCACATACCAGGTAAAAAGATTGGTGTTACACGTGATCTTAATAATCGTGTTACATTAATTCAGGGTTACAAACCTAGCGAATATGAAGTTCTTGATCAATCGGATGATATAGATTATATATCAAACAAAGAGATAGAACTTCAAAAGTCTTATGGCTACAAGAAAGATAGACAATTATATAAAAATTTATTTAATAAAATGAGAATAAACGTAACAGAACAAACTACTACGTTTCCATACAATGTTGATGATTTAGAAAAACATTTGTTTGAAAATGTAGGATTAAGCTGGTCACACGAAGAGTTTGGCCGACTTGAAATAACAGATGATAATATCCCATGGATATTAGCTAATGTTAAAACATCTATGTATAATGAAAATAGATGTTATATCTACAATAAAGCTTTTTATGAAGCTTATTTTAATCCACAACATAATCCTGATGTAAAACCTACAGGCCATGCAATATTTGATTTAATCAGAAACTGGGCTGCTGTTAGAGGTATATATGAGGGTGGCAATAGCCATACTCAATATGTTAAACTTCAGGAAGAAGCTGGTGAACTAGCTAAAGCATTATTAATTAATGATAAACCAGAAATTAAAGATGCTATAGGTGATATAGTTGTAGTGCTAACAAATTTAGCATATCTTGAAGGATTTACTATTGAAGACTGTATTGATGCAGCTTATTCAGAAATAGCTCCAAGACAAGGTAAAATGATTAACGGAACATTTATAAAAAATGAGGATTAAAACAGAAGATAAAGTAGTTCAATCTGTCTTAAGAAAGATGGACGAACGTAGTTTAATAGGCCAAAAAAAATATGGCGCTACAATGATGCAAGAAATTAAAGATGAAAAGAAAGATCTTAATAGATTTTTAATTGATGTACAAGAAGAATTAATGGATGCATTATTATATATCGAAGCTGCAAAGAGATGTTTACAAGACGAAATAGAAGAAGCTGCGCTTAATCGATATGAATCTGTAGAGAATATAATTATAAAAGATGAAGAAATTCTTTAAAAAAAGATCAAAAAAGAAAGGGCCAGTAAGAAGTAATAAAGTCGAATATGATGGTATTAACTTTGCGTCTGGCCTTGAGGTTTATATGTATAAAGCTTTAAAAGAAGCTAATATAGTAGCTGAATACGAACCAACAAGTTATACATTAATGGAAGGTTTTGATTTTGAAAGCAGTGCATATGAAAGATGTTCTAATGGTAAGGGTGTTTACAAAGACAGAGGTTGCAAAAAGATTTTACCAATTACATATAAACCAGATTTTGTAGGTAGAGATTTTATAATTGAATGTAAAGGTAGAGCTAATGAATCTTTTCCTTTACGTTGGAAATTATTTAAAGAGTGGATTATGTTACATGCCCCTACGTTAACACTTTTTAAACCTCAGAATCAATCTGAATGTGATCTTACAATAAGATATATTCAAGAGATGAGAAAAAATCATAGAAAAAATGTACAAAAATCGAAAAAAACAATCATCTAAGCATATAGCTAGAGTTAAATATGCAGAAAGACAAATAGATCATTTTATAAAATGGTCTATTGAAGGAAGGGGTAGTTTAAAATGGAAGGATCTTGAAATGATCCACAAAAAATATAATATTAAATGTTATGGGTAATTATACAGGTTGGGAATTATCAACCGGATTAGTAAATGGTTTTTTATTTGGATTCAGAACTTACGAGAATGAAGACGATAAAAATATAGATTATGTTTTTTATTTATTTATGGTAGATATTTGTTTAACTTTTTATTACGATTAAAATGGCAAAAAGAATAGCAATATCAACATATATATTTAAACATAAAAAGAAAAGACCTGGTGTTCATTCTAAAAACGCCTCTAAAGGACAAACAGGTTATAAAAACAAATATAGAGGTCAAGGAAGATAATGGCAGTACCACTATTTACAGAAAGAATACCGTATAAACCTTTTGAATACCCAGAGTATTATACAGAAGGTTGGTTAAAACAAGCTCAAGCTTTTTGGTTGCATACAGAAATACCAATGAGTGGTGATGTTAAAGACTGGAACGAAAAATTAACTCCAGAAGAAAAAAACTTAGTAGGAAATATACTATTAGGTTTTGCACAAACAGAATGTGCAGTGTCTGATTACTGGACACAGAAAGTCGTATCATGGTTTCCTAAACATGAGATACAGCAAATGGCTATGATGTTCGGCTCACAAGAAACAATACACGCTGTAGCTTATAGTTATTTAAATGAAACACTTGGACTCGAAGATTATGAAGCGTTTTTACATGAACCTGCTACGGCTGCTCGTTTTGATAACCTTGTTGCATATGATGGCAAAGATCCAGTTGGTATCGGAAAGTCATTGGCTACTTTTTCAGCTTTCGCAGAAGGAGTTTCTTTATACTCTGCTTTTGCCGTGCTTTATAGCTTTCAGCTACGGAATCTACTTAAGGGTATCGGGCAGCAGATGAAATGGTCTGTAAGAGACGAATCATTACATAGTAAAATGGGTTGTCAGTTATTTAGACATATGTGCTCACAGATACCAGGATTAAAAGCTGAATGTGAACCACATATATTTGAGGCGGCTTTAACAATGCACAATGCTGAGATGACTTACATTAGTAAGATATTTGAAATGGGTGATATAGAAGGTATAAGTGAATATGATCTTAAACATTTTATTAAGAAAAGAGTTGGTGATAAGTTAGCTGAGCTAGGTTATACGTCAAAGAAATATAAACAATGGGACTTTACATTTTATGACCAAAAAGCAATTAATAAAATGGCTTGGTTTGATCATCTTACCGGGGGCCATACTCATACCGATTTTTTTGCTATTAGACCGACTGACTATAGTAAAGCAAATGAAGGAGAAGATTTTGAAGATGTTTGGTAATGAATAGACAGATACTTAAAATTATAGCAACAACTAAAAGACTGACGCCAGTTGAGAAAATGACTACTCGTATAGGATATATGGGTGCTGGTTTTCTCGTGGCTGCTCAGTGGACTATAGAACCTAGCTTATATATAGCTGGTTTTATTTGTATTATGATTCAAACAGCTGCTAGAAAACAATGGAACCTAGTAGCTTTAAATATAAATGGTCTAATCGCTTGGACAAAACATTTAATATCATGAAAGAAGATAAATTAATTTTAATGAAAAACAAAATTGATCAGCTAGGTAAAGTTGTTAATCAACTTATAATAAAATTATCTCAAGTTGATCAAATGAGTAAAGGGACTTTAACAGCTTTTCAGTTACATATAGGTGAGAGTAAATGGAAAGAGTTAGTTGAAGAACTTAAAAAACTAGAACAACCAGAACAAGAAGAAAAAAAGTTTGAAACAGATGTGGAATAAAAACTGGAAAAAAGGAGTTGATTACCCTGCTTGGGGAGATACAGATGTGTACAAAAAAACAATAGGTGGTGGATATATGTATAATGGTGAAACACCTAAAGAAGCTTATAAGCGTGTTTGTTATCACGTTGCGAGACGTTTAGAGCGTCCAGAATTAGCTGAAACTTTTTTTGATTACATATGGAAAGGGTGGTTGTGTTTAGCATCTCCTGTGCTCTCTAATACAGGTACAGACAGAGGTTTACCAATCAGTTGTTTTGGTATTGATGTAGCAGACAGCATACATGATATTGGAAACAAAAATTTAGAAATGATGTTACTAGCAAAACACGGCGGCGGGGTTGGTATTGGCATTAACCAAATTCGTCCTGCCGGAGCTAATATAAAAGGTAATGGAACATCTGATGGAGTTGTGCCTTTTTGTAAAATCTATGACTCAACAATACTTGCCACTAATCAAGGATCTGTCCGAAGAGGAGCTGCAAGCGTTAACCTTAATATTGAACACCCCGATTTTGAAGAGTGGCTCGAAATACGAGAACCTAAAGGAGACATTAATCGTCAATCGCTCAACCGCCACCAGTGCGCTGTGGTCGGCGATAAATTCATGCGAAGAGTTGAAAGTGGTGATCAAAATGCGAGGAAAACATGGGGAAAATTATTACAAAAACGTAAAGCAACTGGAGAACCTTATATTTTATTTAAGGGAAATACAAACAAAAGTAATCCTGCAGCTTACAAAAAGCACGGATTAAAAGTACACATGACAAATATATGTTCTGAGATATTATTACATACTGATGAATCTCATAGCTTTGTTTGTTGTTTATCTAGTTTAAACTTAGCTAGATATGACGAGTGGAAAGGAACAAACTTAATATACGATGCTATCTGGTTTTTAGATGGCGTATTAGAAGAATTTATACAAAAATCAAAAGGTAAAGTTGGATTTCATAACTCTGTAAGATCTGCTGAAAAAGGTAGAGCTTTAGGTTTAGGAGTTTTAGGTTGGCACACATACTTACAAGAAAAAGGTTTACCATTTGAAGGTTTATTATCACAATATGAAACAAGAAAAATATTTAGTCAAATTAAAATCGAGTCTGAAAGAGCTTCAATGGCTTTGGCAGAAATTTTTGGAGAACCTCTTTGGTGTGTCGGTACTGGTTTACGTAATACCCACTTACGCGCTATTGCTCCTACTGTCTCTAACTCTAAGCTTAGTGGAAACGTTAGTCCAGGTATTGAACCGTGGGCCGCTAATGTATTTACAGAGCAAAGCGCAAAAGGTACTTTCATACGTAAAAATCCTACGCTCAAAAAAATCTTAAGAAAACACAAAATAGATAATGAAAAAATATGGAATCAAATACTAAAAGACGGAGGGTCTATACAGGGAATAAAAGTATTAGACAAAATTACATACGGACCTCACGACATACCAGTCAAAGAAGTTTTCAAAACTTTCAAAGAAATTAATCAATTAGAATTAATTAATCAAGCTGGCATAAGACAACAGTATATAGATCAATCAGTTAGTTTAAATCTAGCTTTTCCTAGCATAGCAACACCTAAGTGGATAAATAAAGTACATTTTGAAGCTTGGAAAAAAGGTATTAAAACCTTATACTATACTAGAACTGAGTCAGTGTTGCGTGGAGATATTGCTGAACAAGCAATGGACGATAGCTGTCTTAGTTGTGACGGATAATAAAAAAGGGGAGCGTAATGCTCCCCTTGGTTACAGGAATTATTGGGTATGGTGCCCATTTTTTTTTATTCCTATCTTAATTCAAACAAAACAGCATTTATTCTATTTTGTATATCTTCTTTAGGTATTGTAATTTTAAAACTTAAATCAGCTTTCCATTGACCTCTTGGTTTTCCATATTTATCAAGTAATAAAATTACAGGTACAGATGTTATACCTTTCTTAATAGACTCTTTTTGATCTTCTAAAAAAGCATTTTGCACTTTTGCATTATTAATACCTCTTAAATCATAATTGTTTTTCTCATTCCATTTGGCGTTTATATGTAGTAATGTTAAGTCTTGTGCAGTGATGTTAGCTGCTACAAATAATAATAAAATTGTGATTAAATTTTTCATCTTTTATAAACTTTATCTTCTAGTTCTTTAATTGATTCTTTATTGTCTAAAATATCTTCTTTTAATCCTTCAGTGGATTTTTCTATTTGTAAAATTGTTGAACGTATCAACTCATCTTTAAGTTGAAACTCCATTTGTTTTACAAATTCTTCAGGGTTTGCTTGGTTTTGTAAGTCTTTTATATCTCCTTGTAAAGTAAACCACATGCTTGCTAAAGCCAGTGATCCACCTACAATCAAGCCTATAGTTTTTAAGTCTAATGTTAGTTCAGTTGTTTCGTTTACTTTCATTTTTGTTAAGTTTTTTAATTTTTAATAATGTATATATTATAGTACATAAAAGTAAAATTATTTTTAGAGACATCTCTAAGTTTGAAAAGCTAATAATTAATGTAAGAGAATTAATTGCGTATAGTTTCATATCTGTAAAATCCATTTTTAATCAGGTAGTTTTATATTTTCTACGCCAGAAGGAGGTTTTGGTTTATCATAAGCTCTTGCTGGTACAGATTTGTTATTATTTTTATTGTTGTTTGTACTTCCACTTCCTCTTCCCTTGTTGTTAGAAGAAAAAGAACTAGTAGAGTTTTTATGATAATATACTGGGTATGGATTATAGTATGGTCTATACCAACTAGAGTCATAACTGTAGTTGATAATCCTATAATTAATTGGTCTTATTAAGTCAATAGGTATACGTAAAGTATCACCTTGATTATCGATAGCTAATACATGTGTTATTTGTATTTGTGGTCTTTTTTGTATAGAGCAACTACTTGCAATAGCAATTAGTGCAAAAAGGGCAATTTTCCATAATTTCATTTTTTATTTAATGTGTTTGTTTGTTAGTTTACCACCTTTAGTAAAGTGACCATATAATTTACCGCCAACTCTATATTCTTTCATTGCTTTAGCACCTCTGGTAACTCCTTTTCCTACTCCACCTGGAGTTATTAATGATGCTAAACCAAAAGTAACATTTCTTACAGCGTCTCTTACTTGAGGTGCTGTAAATCCAAAAAGTTTTGGTTCGTTTTGTTTTGGTTTTTTACCACCTGGGTTTATTAAATGTAATGGTTTGTTTTTATAATCCATGTTATTTAGTGTTTATTTCTATTATTTTATCTATTCTATCTTGTTCTAGTCTTAAAGATCTTATAAGCTTCTTACTTAACCCTAGTTTAACTAAACTATCTATTTGTTGTTGTTTAGTTAAAACTTCTATTTGATCTCTTCTTTTTAAATTGTTTATTTCTTTAGGTGTTAAACCTTCAAATCTTTTTTCTTCTTCTAATCTTTTCTTTTCTTCTCTTTCAAACTGTAGTTTTTTCTTTCTTTCATCTTTTTTTCTTTCTTTAGCTTCAACTTTAATTTGATCTTCTTCTTCGTTTCTAATACCTAAATCCCATGTTCTCCAACCTAAAGCTAACGCTATTCTTTCCATGCTTGTATTTCTTGAGTCGGTCATTTCAGTTAAAGCACTTATTTCAGCTATAGTTCTTTCTAATGGTATATTTAGCACAGCTTCAGCGGTAGAACCTAAAACTCTATATGAAGGACTTAAATTAACTCTACCATCTCTAGTTATTTCCCAACCTCTTTCTTCTATAACATCTTTTTCATATTCTCTAGTTTTTAAAGCGTTATTAAGTTTTCTAAGCTTTGATCCAATAGGTGGTGATAAATTAACAGCTTCTAGTATTATGTCAGCATTGTCTTTTGCAAAAGGATCTTTACCTTCATTTTGATAAAATTTAACTAAAGTATTTTTAAGTGTAGCACCTATTGCTCCGTATATACCAGAACCTCTAAGAACTGTATCTACCATATTGTTAGCTATTCTTATGTGTTTATTTTGTGCAGTTTTTTCTTTATTAGTTTCTTCTTCTTCTTCATCTTCTCCACTAAATCCTGGAATTGTAGCAAATAATGCATTTTGTAAAGCAGAAAATATAAAGTTTTGTATAGCGCCGTAGTATATTATTTTACTAACATGCGTTTTAGCATCTCCTCTACCATTAATTAAGTCTTGTGCAGATCTTTTCATTAATCTTGTATACTGCATCGGAGTATTTTGAAATGCTAATATTAATCTACCAAGCGGACTTGCTTGTTGTTCTGATATCATTGAAGGATCTGCTGATTGTTGTGACTCTTCAGATATTCTTGAGAAATCTTCAAAAGCTTTTTCTTCAGCAGCTTTTTGATCCATACCTTGTTTTTTATAAGTATTTACTCTATTCCTATAAAAACTAGCACCACCTGAGGCAATAGCAAAACTATCTGCCATTTGTGTAGGTAAAAATCCTTTTTTCAATAACCATGACAATGCAGCCTCAGCTTTGTTAGTAGCGCCTTCTACAGCACTAGCAAGTTCTGCTTCGTTTATATCACCTTTTAAACCTGCTCTTCTTTCTTTTAATTTAGGTGAATTAAATATCATTGCAAAATCAGACCAATATTGTTTTTGATTTGCAAAAGCCATAGCAGCTTTTACTGGATTGTTATCACTCCAGTTTACAAAGTTAACTGAAGATATTGTTTGTAATAATGCTGATTTTCTGTTAAAGAACATTATAGCACCAATAGATCTGTTAACCCAGTTATTAAAAGAGTTAACCAACCTATTACTTCCTGAAGGTCTATTTGTACCATTTTTCATACGATACATCATGTCTTCTAGCGCCTCTCTTACACCTCTACCGTAGATAGCTTCTATTTTTCTTAAATTTTCAGGA
>Ga0181397_1000220_pt1 | contig 22015 bp, 40 predicted proteins | sample 20SPOviralmetaG_FD_130126 | JGI IMG/M metagenome (GOLD analysis project Ga0181397, IMG submission 130126) | Marine viral communities from the oligotrophic San Pedro Time Series (SPOT) site, San Pedro Channel, CA, USA - 20 SPOT_SRF_2011-02-23 | ecosystem: Environmental > Aquatic > Marine > Strait...
ATTTTATTATTAATATTTTCCATTTCTTTCTCTCTTTCTTAGTTATCGCGCAAAACTCTTTTTACGCGTATAGTTATTATATAGGGGGAGCAAAGTAGAAAAAAGCAGCCGCCGAGCAAAACATTATCGTTTATATTTTTTCTCTCGTGAGATCCGCTTACGTTCCCAATCGTCCACGGGATATGAACCTTTCGGTCGCGTACCGCTAAGATATACGGGTCGCTCGAGTGGCAACCGTTCGATAATTTCGTGGGCTTCTGCCTTACTATCTAATTCGATTGTTACGCAATACTTCATGCTTCACCTCTTAACACTGAGCCCATTGGTACCCATACTGAATCTTCTAACTCGACCCATCGTTTTTGTGAACCGTATACTAGCCAACTGTCCTCGTCGCTATAAAAAAGTACGGTATCGTCGAATCGACTAAACGCTAGTATTTCACAACCCTCCCAGTTATGTAGTATAACGTCATCGGTTAAGCCGTCGACACTTACGTGTTCGAAATCAGGATCGAGATGTTCGAGTTGTTTATCGATAACTTCGTGCCATAGTTTTTCGTACCATTCGACAACTCGCGTCGCTTGTAGCCTCGTCGCGGCATATTGTAATAAAAACGATCGGCTGTCGCCTTCGCTCAAACTAGGGTACATTCTAATTGTATAATAATGATTTTTCATACTGCCTCCTTAATTGGTTCTAATCCGTAACCGCCCTGTACTTCAACATAATTGAAACGCTCGCGGGTTTTTTGATTCCGTACAGTAATCGTACCAGTCTCCCAACGCCTAACTATCGGATCAATCGATACTAATTTAATATCTAATCCTGACGCAGTCAGTGTCATATAGACCTTTTCGTAACCTCGAACTATTTCATAAATCCTTTCGGGTTTATCGTCAGGTACTAAACCTAATAGTTCTTGATCAGTATCTATCTCGAGCCATATTTCTAATACATTCATTACGCTGTCTCCTCAAATAATGGTTTAGCTCGTTCACCTATACAGGTGCCGTCACCCTGTTCGTGCATCATTCTTATTAATGCATTTAATGTAAACGCCATAGTCATTGCGCATAGCCACGCGTTATCTTTACCTGCGTAAGCGGTCATATATTCCATAACTTCGTCGAGGGACTCTTTAGTATCGAAAAAATTATTTTCTTTTAGAATTACTGGTTCTTTTTTATCTGACATATCTTTCTCCTTATCCTTGTCCGTCTCTGATTTGCATATCATGGTGTGCTCCTAAAAGGTTAGACCATGATTCTTGTATAGATGAGGTATCTGCACCTCTTTCGCTACAAACAGTTATAACTGTCTGTATTTTCTCTAACGCCATTTCGACTTTATGTTGTTGATCGTGGGGGTATTTTATTTTTTGCCTTGGCATATCTTTCTCCTTTCTTAGTTAATACTTATATATTATAAACGCGCAACAAACGTGAATAAAGCAGTACCACGAGCCGCTAACCACGTTCGTTTAACTCCTTATCTATCTCATCGATAATCGCTTTTATCGTCTTATCAGAAAAGCTCGAGTTATCGCATTGTTTAACAAACTCGCCTTTAGGTGAGTAGACCACAACTCTAATTTTAATCTCAAAATCTTCCATTAGCTTTCTCCTTGTTTTGATATTAACCAAATTCTGGCTTGTTTTTCGTCTATTTCTCTCATGGTAATTTTATATCCGAGTCTTCCTGCACAAACATAAAATGAAGAGGGTTTTGTTTTTGTTCTATCAAAAAGAATAGAGTCACCTACTTCCATCGATTTTAATAAAGTGACAAAATTGTTTTTTGCATTAACTTTTTTTGCAGGTATCGGTACATTTTTCTCTACTTCCATTAGCTTTCTCCTGTACTACCAAATCCGCCTTCGCCACGATCCGTAGAATGTTTAAACTCTGATACTATCGAAAAATATACAGACTCAACTGGCATAATAACTAATTGAGCAATACGATCGCCGCTTTCTACTATAAAGTTTTCGTCTCCATGGTTTTTAAGGTACACCATTAACTCTCCTTGATAGTCAGAATCGATTAATCCTAATACGTTTGCAGGCAGTATGCCTTTTATTCCTAAACCCGATCTAGGCATAATCATTCCACAAAGCGTATGGTCTCCGATATATATTCGGTAACCCATAGAAAATGGTATTGTTTCTCCAGGATGGATCACAGTATGTTCTAAGGCTCGTAAATCCATTCCTGCAGATCCTACGGTCGCGTACTGAGGAGCATGTAGCTCCTCTGCACGTGGATCAGTAAATATAATTTCTATTTTTGTCATTGTTCTTTAGCTCCGACTGTATGAAAACCTTCGTTAGCATTGACGGTTTCGTTATACGCTTGGTTAATACCCTCTTCAGAATACTCACTAGCGTAATCCGTATCGTGCTCAACGATTTCCCAGTTTCTAATCCAATAGACGCCGTTATCACCTGGATCGCCGAAGTTGCCGTAACAACCGACACCGAGTGATAACGTACCGCCAATCGCGTTACCGATAATTTGCGTTAATCTAGCAATACAATAACTAGGGTCGTCACCGCGTATACCAAACTCTTTTGCGGCTCGTAAAAAACCTTCTACGGTACTACGACTGCCGTTCCAATGTAGGTATATTGCTGGACATTGGTCTTTTTCTCTATGCTTTTCATCGAAAGCTATTACTGCTCTATTTCCCATCTTCATCTCCTAAATAATACATTGTTACAATAAGTATCGCCAATACGAAAAACGGGGCGATTACACCGATTAATAGCATAGTTTCTTCTGTCATGCTGTCTCCTTATTAGTTGGTGTATATATTTGACCTGTTTGTTTAACACTGAATGTATTACTTTTTTCATCGTGTTTTAATTCAAAAGTACTGCCCGAAGTTTCTGAGTCGTAATATATAAGAGTCAGACTTTGTATAGCTTCAACAAAACCGTCGTGCCATTTATCGTTTTCTTCTCCTCCTCGTATTATGGGCGAAATAGGCATCGATATTGTGTCGTCTTGCCTATAGTACGCATGTTGAATTTTGCTCGCTAATTGCTCACCTGTTGCTGAAATATAGAATTTATTTATTTTATCAAATCCTTCCATTTATATTCTCCCTTTTAATGTTTCTTCTACGGCGAATTTAACCCAGTCAGACTCTCGCCTAGCTCGATCAATATCATCACCATAGAGGTTATGTAAAAACTCGTTAACAAGCGCGTGTATCTCGTTTAGATGTGGGTTATGTGGGCGGTCGCTTTCCGCGATCAACTCACATATATGATCTGTACAAGCGTTTTGTACTTCGTCAACTTCGTTAAATAATAATTTGCAGACTTTTTCGCCGACTAAGTCTTTAACAGTCTCGATAGGTCTACTCATCTTTTTGAAAAACTATTGTTAGGTCTTCCTTCGTACCGAATAAGGTAAGTGTCATTTCTTCTTCACCGTTCCAACCGCTATGTTGGATGTTTACCTTTAGGGTATGTGTGGGGTCATTTTCAAAACCTTCTTTCGTAAATAGTTTTTCAGGTTTCGACGCTGTTATTAAGTTAATGTTATGTAGGTTTATATCTACTGCCATATCTTTCTCCTTTCTAGTTATTAATACGATATATATACTACTTTACTTTACAAAGTAGCGGAAGTAAAGCACTCTACGAAGGCTTGGATTTTATAAGATCCTTCATAGCATTATAGATAGCGCGACCACCTTTTGGATCCTGGAAGATTCTCTCATTCCTTTTTTCGTTACCTTCGTGGTCTTTCATAATTTGTTGTACGGGTTTTGAATCGTTCCAATCGACTCCCTGTTCTTTTAACATCTTACGTATTTGTTTTGCTTTTTTAGAGTTCATTATTTCTTTCCTATATATTTGACTTGGTCGCTAGGGATCACCTGATAGCCACCTTTATTATAAGCGACTGCGATAGTGTAGTTTTTACTGACTTCTTGTTTATATGACTCATCTTCGTAAATCATGGGCTTACTGGTCATCAATGAAGGGTATTTCTCACGATGCGCTTTATCCTGATCAGCTATATCTTTACAACGATCGCGATTAGCAACGTCAAGTTTTCCGTAAATCTTTCTCATATCTTTCTCCTTTCTTAGTTAGTACCTATATATTATATAAAGGGAACAACGCGGAAAAAAGCAGTGCTGAGAGCGCGTAACTAAACCCAAGATAAGGGGCGACCTTTCCGCACTCTCAGCTTTGTTAACCATTGCTCCTGCTATACGAACAATGTCATTTTGAAAGGTCTTAAGGGAAATCAAATATTACCTGTCCTCATTTGTAATATTCTCATAGGAATAACTGTCGTTGCGTTGCATTCATTACAACATCTACCTGACGCTGCAGGCTCTGCATTATTGCCGTAAGGATCACCTAACGACTCGTCACATAATACACATTTTTTCATATCTATTCTCCTTTCTTATTAGTTAATGTAAGTGAGTAACTGACGTCTGCACTTGGTTTAGTTCTTATCGCAGCCTTCATCTGTAACCTTTCTTATCATGTAAGGTGACGTATAGGTTTTTACAACAGCTCATGTCATTCAGTTACTCTAGGTTATCCTTACTAACCTATTACTACTTTACTTTAGACTTACGCCAGAGTAAAGCAGCCTTACGATGACGCCGAGGAGCAGGATGCTCTACTAAACCGTTTGCTTCTTTTGGGCAACTTTTGCGCCATTGTTCTTCTAATTTTTTTACATTCATTGTATTGTCCCCTCTACTTCATCAAATAATGCACGTATACCTTCGTTACCTTCGAGTACCATAATATGTTTGAACTCTCCTAAAGTATCTTCAACGTGTTCTAACATTTTACCACCGACATCGTCGCCTAGTTCGTCGTTTTCCATTAAGTCTTCAATAAAATCTATATACATCTGCATTGACGTACATATAGCAATAAGAGCAATAAAACTAACTTTTAGTTCTATCGTCTTATCGGGTATTTCTCCGATATGTGTGATAACTTTCTTTTTATCCATTTTTGTTTATTAACTCCTCAATTTCATCATATATGAAATTAAACAAATCTGGGTCAGGTATATCCTCTAAATTTAATTGTTTTGTTAAATGACGAGCTATTGTTTCGATTCTGAGAGTGACAACGGTGCCGTCAGATTTTGTTACTTGTATGTCCATAATTTCCCCTATAGTTAAAAGTATTGTGCTGAGATTCTCCTTTTAGTTTTGTTATAAAACCAGCCTCAGCACAATGTCCCTTTGAGTAACAGAGTAGGGACAACACTCCGATAACCTTACACTTCAGTAAAGTAGCCTTCATCAATAAGACGTTTTCTATAGAACCTAAAGATTCTTAGAGGATCCTGTCTCGTTGACAAAAAGCCATTCTTCACTGCTAATGCAACACAATCTTGGGCTGTAAAGTTGGAAGAGTCAAGCTCTTCTTTCTTCGCGTCCGCGACCGTATCAACTAAAGCAAGCAACTGAGACGTAGTTTTATCTACGTTTTCAGGATATTTGCCCGTATATTTATACACCTTACGGACTGATCCTTTCCCAGTTGTAGTCGGCTGAGGAACTATCGTTCCTATTTTACCGCTACCATTAGTCTTAGCTTTCGCTTTGACTGGGGCTTTTTTAGCAGAGAGTTTCTTAGCAGGTGTCTTCACACTTGCTGCAGATAATGCTTGTGCCATTATATTCTCCTTTCTTCTTTCTACACACACATCTTTCGATGCAACCTGTCTACCTTGTAGTAGAACATATTAAGTACTTTACTTCAGAATAACGTAAGAGTAAAGCACTAAACCGAACGCTTATCAAACTCAGGATCCTGTGTGATATATTCACTTTTTGGACCATATAAGAGCGCATTACCAACTTGTATTGCTTCCCTCAACTCATTAGTCATATCTTCGAGTCGAATACATTCAACCGATTCTATTAACATAGAGTCGAGAGCTTCTCGTAAATCAATAATTTCACTTGATAACTTCAAAACTGTACTTTTGGTATATCCAGCCATTACTCGGTTCTCCATACACGAACACCTGAAGTTTCGTTTTCTAATCGTGTACGTAATATAAATTTACGTTCAGGATCTTGACGTTTACCAAATGTTCTTGAAGCTTGTGACAATCGATTTTTTAATCGATCACCATTATCACCCGCCACAACAGCTACGAAAAACGAATCACCTTTTTCCATATTACCAAACGGATATTTAACATTCGCTCTTCTATCTTGCGGTAGAGGAACTCCTATATCGATCGTAACACCAGTTTCTTTATCAACGATAAAATCACTGGGTTTATCTATTTCTATTTCTACCATTAATTTAACTCCTTATCTGTAGGAACAACGTGTAGTATATTTCGTTCTTCCATATAATTTTTCCAAAACATCAGGATAAGGGATGGATCGTCCACCCCTGTTAGTTCCTGACAACCTTGAGCGATCATCGTATCGGATATCACACGAGCCAGTTCGTCTTGTCCTGACTCGTATAATGCCGACCAGACCATACCCAATACATCCGCGTCCAGCGTGTACTTTTCAGGGTTATCTGCCATTAAGCCACCTTCGCGTATTTAACAGCTAGGTCTAGGGCTTTCGCTTTACGATTAGCACCCGCCCCGAACCATGCACTATGTAACGCATTACCTTCGGTCTGAGACTCACGTAAATGGTCTTCAACGTAGGTTACTGCATTTAATGCACCCCACCACGTACCTTTAGATGAGGCTAGGTTTGCACCTGGCTGACGCTCTAGAGCATCAACAACTAATCTAGGGTAACTATTAAATTGCTCAATAAGAGGGGCTTGTTCGCCAATCTTTTTACCTTGAGCCTTTAACTCGGCTTCTTTTCTGTATGCAGAGATCATATCTGGTTGATAGAGCTCTCCTACAAAATCGAGAAAGTTAGAGTGTTTAGCTTTCTTCTTAGATAACAGCGTCGCTGCTTCTCTAAATTCAGTCATGCGTTCAGCAGATAAACCTAAGGCTTCTTCTGCAGTTTTCATAACGTCGTCGCCGAACTCTTTAACATGAGGCATACGGAAAGAGGCTGTTCCACCATGCTGTAAAGCCATTGTAAGCGTATTATTACATACTACTCTAATGGGGGTAAGCTTGATGGTCATAGACCTTCCTACGATATGCGGTTGGTTTATAAGAAGATAACCTTTAATAAGGTCTTCGCCCGCTAACTCAAAGTCTTCGGATATTTTGGCTAAACCCCAAATTTCTCCGCCGTCTTTTAAGCTACCTGCAGTTTCCATAGTCATATGTCCTGCTTCAGTAAAGCGTTTAAAGAACTTAAATACATCTTCATTTTGAATAGGGACGTAGTCTCTACCGCAATGGCTAAGTATTCGGTTATCAGAATCACGAACAATGTGGAAGGTACTTTCCGATTGGATAAGCCCTACATCTTCGCTCCATTCAGGCGCGTCTAGCGTATAACTAGGACGTTTACTAACAGTCCAGTTAAGCTTTGCCGCTTCCTGCATTTGTAATGGCGTTAGGTCATTTGTAACCTCGACACCCAAACCGTGCCAAGGCTTATCGCCTGTCCAAGCCATTGTTTCTACTTCATGTGCCATATATTTCTCCTTTCTAATTGTTGCACGTTAATGATCGTAACTGTTAAGTTACGCTTTATATTAAATACTAAAGCGTTACGAGAGTAAAGCAGTATAAAGAGCATCCCACTTGTAAGGAATATTGAGAGTTAACAGACTGTCAGATTTATAACCACCCTTTACGAGCTCTTGAGCTCGTTCGAGTCCGTCGACATGAAAAAGCTTTATTTGATTGTTTTTCCGAGCGAGTACGAACACCTGACCACCATATATAGCACGTTTAGAAAGCCAAGCGACTTGCATAGGACGTAGAGTAAGTGAATTACCTGAGTGTATTTCTTTGAGCTCAATCCAGAACTCTTTGCCTTTAGCACAGCCGTTAACGTCAGGTACACCAGAGCCTGTCATTCCTGTTTCGATACGTTGCCAATGCACCTCTTTTATATTGTCTCTAAGTAGAGCCCACAGATTTTTTTCTTTGGACATTATCTAATATCTCCGCTATTGATTTTCCGCTTTTTGTTTTCATAGGGGTTATAGTGGCGAATCCTGGATTCTGAACTTCTGTTTCTGTTGGAATTTTTAATTTAGGTACTTCCCCACGTTTTTCTTTATGCCATTGATCTAACTTACGTTCAAAATTATGATGACGAATACTTTTTAATTCAGGCACACCTTTTTTCTTTCTCTGATAGTTTCTTAAAAGTTTTGCTTCCCAATAACTTTTACCACTGTATTTAGCGTATTGTCTTTTTTCATATCGAGCGCTTGATAGAGCATATTCACTGCGTAGTATCATGTGAAGATCTTCTATGTCTTCTTGTATATAAGCTGTATAACCATTATTTGCTTCTTCCGCACAATCTGCGTAGAGTTCTGCTTGAGCCAATATTTCTGGAGGAACTCGATAATCTTCGTTATATCCAGGATCATTAGGAAAATCTACTACACCAACATTTAAAGATAGAGGATTTTTATTTTTATCATATTGATGTTGTTGTTTACATTCTTTACTACAAAACAGTTCTGTCTTTTTAATATAGACAAATTCTTCATAGCATTGTTCACATATACGTGTGGTATCTGCTCTAACCTCGTACTCGAACATCAGAACATATCCCATCCTGTATGTGGTGCTACTTTTTTATTATTACCGATCACTTTAATCTTATTATTCTCCAGCCATTCATTAAAGGCTAGTTTAGTTTGATCTTTATCTTTATAAGTAGAGTAGAGTTCAGACCATTTATCTCTAGCAAGTTTTACTCCGTAATAATAATCACCGTTACCAAGTTTGCATCGAGTAATGATCTGCCACATACGTTGTTTAGTTACATCGTACTCTTCCCCTAGTTGTTCTAAGGTAAGTTCGTCTTCCGATAACCATTTATCGTAAATAGACCTGTAACGTACAGCATTTTCATCAGCTTTTTGTTTCGAGATTCCTCTCATTAAATTTCCTCCGTTGATCCCCAGTTTGGACCGAGTTCAGTATCTACTACAAGGGGAACAGCAAGTTCTACACAGTTTTCCATTATTCTTGAAACTGTTGCTGCTTGTTCATCGTCTTCTATAGATATGTCCACCTCATCGTGAACTTGTACGTGGGGAACTATTCCTTCTTCCCACAGTCCGAGCATAGCTAATTTTGTCATATCAGCTGCCGAACCTTGAATCAGTCTATTAAGGGCTTTATATGTATAAGACCTTTTTAAAACGTCTCCGTATTTTTCCCGCGCTTCTTCTAATGGCAACGGTACGCTTTTATCGTATTTATGTTCCCATAAGTCGAAGTGACATCTTCTTCCCGCTAGTGTTTTTATATATCCTCTATCCATAGCTACTCGAGCGCATTGGTCTTGTAATCCTTTTATAAACGGTACTTTTTCATGATACTGTCCGAGTAGAGTCTCTGCTTCTGTATCGTCTAGTCCGAGTTCTCGCACGAGCTTAGATTTACCCATTCCATAACTAAGCCCTAGATTAATATTTTTAGCCTGTTTACGCGGTATTTTAGCCATATCCGCTACTATCTGATGGAAATCCGCGTTCTTATCTGTATAAGCGGTTACGGCGTCTTTAGCCCCTACCAATCCCATGAGGTTAGCGTAATGTACCGTAAGTCTAGGTTCTTGTTGTGAGTAATCAAACACCCCCCACTGGCAACCTTCCTCTGGTATAAAGATAGAGCGAATTAAATTACCTATCTCTGGATCACGGGCAGGCACTTGTTGTAGATTAGGGTTACTGTAACTAAAACGACCACTAACTGTACCACCTGCGTCACTGCGTAATGGATGTGCTTCTGCATGTATTCTTCCGTTAACCGCATGTTCTGATATCATTTTTTCGATAAACGTAGTCCTAGCTTTGTTAAGTTTTCTAGCCTGTACTATCATCTTAGGTAGCTCGTGTTCGTGACCCTCAAGCCATTGTCTTTGGAAACTAGCCATACCTTTTTCGGTTCTAGGATAAGGTAGATTGTTTTTATCGAATACTTTTTGTAAAGAGGCATTAGCCCAAAGGTTTACATCTTCACCGTACTTTCTTTTAATTTCTACTAATAGTTTCTGTTCTTTAAGCGATAAGTCTTTACTTATATCTTCTGCTCTTTGTTCATCTACGCGGACACCTCTCCAACGCATCTCGAGTAATAAAGGAATTAATTTACATTCTAAATCGTAGATCGCTTCTAGCCCTTGTTCTTGTAATTCTATTTTTAATTTTTCATACAGCTTTAATGTTAAAGCAGCATCTTGTTCGCCATATGGTCCAACGTACTTAGAATTAAGTTTGTACATTTCGGACTTAGGGTTTATTCCCCAAGCCAAGGCAGCGTTTTGCAATAAAGACTCATCTTTCTTTTCGCCACAGTACAAATGCCCTAATGAATCGAGAGAGTAAGAGTATCGGTTCTCATCTACGATTGGAGCAGCAAACATAGTATCAAGGATTTTACCCTTTACGTCTACCCCCTCTCTTCTCAACCACCCAACATCGTACAGTGCGTTATGAAAGATCACTTCTCTCTTCGTTGAAGATAAAGTATTTTTCACCCACCGCAAAACAACCGCCTCGTCAAGGTTGCCACCGCCTTCATGACGTATCGGAAAGTAACCTTTCCAATCTTTAGTGGCAACGCCCACTCCCACCACATGACCGCGATTCGAAGCCCATCCTGGACCTGACGTTAGGAGATGCGGATCATATGTTTCTAAATCTACAGCGATACGTTCATCGTCTGCAAACTTAGGAAAAATTTCTGGTATAGACCAGTTACTTTCGGGAGCGAACATCGGGGACTGTTGCATTATTTCTTTTTCTTCCTGACGACTTTTACAGTCTTTTTCTTAGGTTTCGGTGCTTTACCACCAACCCAAGCTTCATTAACATCAGGTGTAGACTTATCGTCTGATTTATAAGTACCTTTTTTAGTCCTAGCTCTTTTAGGTACTTCTTTAATGACGTCAGCCTTTTCGAACTTCTCGAGCTCTACTGTTGCTTCTTCCATCTTTTGAGAAATAAGGTCTTCCTTTTTATTACTTTGAGATAAAATCTCTTTAGCTTGCTCATAGGGACTTTTACCCTCTGCATCAGCTACTATTGGTTTTGTTCTTCTGAACCAGTTGAACCATCCCATGACTCTTCCTCCGTATTATTATATTCAACATCACCACCTGAATTATCGAGAATAAACTCCTCAACAAGTATCAGATACCTACGCAAATCTCGTATATCGTCGAGTAGACCAGCTTCGCCTTTATAGACCTCACCAGCCTCGAATATATCCCACCCGTGCTTTTCAGCTTGATGCTCGATTCTATCGAACTTACGTGCCAACATCATAAAAGCACCCACGCCGCCGCGTCGCCTCCATGAATTTCCGTAAGACTCTTCAGCTTTTTTAAGAGCCTGCAAGTCTAACTGCGCTATATCGCGCATTTTTTCCCACTTATTTTCCATTGTTTCCTCCTTCATTATTAAGTGTCCAAGATAAATCTCTCTTTTTAATCCAATCGAAACAGGCTGTCATCCAGTCGTTTGGCAATATAGTCATTACTTCTCTATATGCTTTTATATAATCCCTTTCCCTATGTGCGTTAAAAGTCTTAACCATTGGTACTGCTATATTTTTAAAAGCTGGATTTTCCCACGTATCATCATCGTATGATGCTATATCTTCAGGGATTATATGAAAAAACCTATCTAACTCCCAGTCGAATACTTTAGGGTTGGTAATAAAATTTGTATACGCGATTCCGTCTAACGTATCGTAAGGATTCTTTAAATTAGAATAAGTCCATGGGTCTATCTCTAACCCTTTTACCCTTTCCCATACTTCGTTATGGTATACGTGAAAACTATCGCTAACTTGCCTATACGTTCCCATACTGACTTCTAAATGACCTGCAATATATTCTTGTAACATAGACATATGTACTGCGTTAGCGCCGTAAGCACCCCAAAGCATGTCGTTAGAACGATTACAAACCGTCATATGTAATTGCTTATCTCGTATCTTAAAATAGATATTCGTATTGCAGGGCACGTCTTTACTCGCTCGTCCGAGGTCTTTATTAGCATCCCACATTTGTAATACGCAACGTCTTTCATCTGGGTTTTTACGTAACATTTCTATAACCATTTCGATCTGATCTTTATGAAAATAATCTCTCCATCGCCAACCATATGCTCCCCATAGAGTTTCTCCATCGTCGGAAAAGTTCTCCATAGATTTAACATATCGAGTTAGGGGTGCTAGGTCTTTACGACCTGCCAACATCCATAAACCTTCTATAAAATGAAAGAATGGGTTAGCGTCTCTTATCTTAAGGAGCAATACTCTTTCCCATGGTTTTTCATAAACTGTTGTTACAGGTTCTAATGCCTCGTACGTTGTACCGTTTCTGCTTTCTTGCTCACGGAAGTTGCGAGGATCTTGAAATAAATCTAATCCTAATAGTAGAGCGTCGTTTACGTTTCTTGCTCGAATTACTTTCATATCGTATCGTGGTATGCGCTTGTTATTTCGTTAATTAAAAAATGTAATTGCTCATCGGTAAGTTGAGGTAATTTCTTTTTCAAAAATCCTAGAGCCATTTCATAACTTGCGGGTACTTTCAAAAAGAAAGCCACCTCTAAAAACTGTGTGTAATATATATCTACTACGTCTCCGTATTGATCTAATAAATCAATCGCTACGTCTTTTAATCCACCCATATTTTCTCCTTTCTATATTTCTTCTACCAATGGTAGTTCTTTATTATGTTTATATACACTTCGTGTCCGCCCCTCTTCATTTAATATCCTAGAGTATTTATCGAATTCACAAAGTCCTCCTTCTATCTCCCTCATCTCAAACTGATCTAAATCAATTAAGTTAGGGTTAAGTCTTTCTCGAGAGATTTCCCATAGGTTTCTCATCTCTTCATTCCATGGGTGACTGCGCCTAGAAAAATCTAATTCTCTACCCGCTAGTCTATTGAGTCCCCTCATCGCTCCTGGACCAGCATTAGCCCAAGTTAATATATCTTCCGCGTCTCGTAATAAATAAGTGTGTCGTAAATCTGTTATAACTTCGTATGCCATGAATGGACCCATGTATGGGTAATCTCGTAATATATTCCAAGACTTTTCTAAAGATTTAGTTGCAAGTATTTGATCTACAAGTTTTTCTCTATCCCCCCACATATGAGAGATACATTCAGCTACCCCTGTTACTTTATCCATGCGGTTAGGTGTTTTAACAATATACGCACCTGTTACCCATTTATCTTGTTTTGTTATTTCTTCGATAGCTTTCTTCCTATCCCACTCTAAATGTAGATTATGCCGTACTAAGGTTCTTCCTGTTTCTATATAATTAAACCAACGAAAAATTACCGTAGCCATCAACACCTCAGGGTCGTCTCGATAAGGGTCTCGAATATGAGTTCTAAACCAACGAGTTGTTCTATCATCTTCTCGAAATACTTGACAAAATTTAAACTTTTGTAAGATAGAGTCATCAGTCCACGGAGGTGGTTTTTGTTCTACTTCTTTGTTCATACGAATAGTTTCCCGTTCGTGTATCCAATAGAAGTATAGATCGAGCCTATCTCGTAGTTCGTGGATCACTTCTTAACAAGCCTCCAAGCGCAGTTGTTTGCTATCTCAGGATAGAACACCGCCGCCGCCATTCTTAAAAACTGTTTACCGAAACGTTCTTGTAACGTCATAAGTTGTTCTATACTCCATCCTCCTGCATTCATCTCAGATACTTGAGACATAGCTTTCTTTAATTTAGGCATTTGTATAAACGTACCTGTTACTGCTTCTATACGGAAGTTCCTTTCTAGTTCTTCTTTTAGTTCTTGAAAGCCCCACTCGTAGACATGATCCTCGGGCAACTTATCGTTAGAGCCGTCATGGTTAGGCGTTGATATATAAGCGATAGCATCGGGTCGCATAACCCTTGCCGCCTCATCGAGCCAAGCAGGAACAAACTCTCTGCCCATGTGTTCAATAACTTCTGTCGACCAAAAGAAATCGATACTTTCGTCTGGTAAATCTAATATCGGATTAGTTGTTAAATCTTGTATACGTATTTCGCCGTTAAAGTTTTTAAACCAAGTAGAATCTTTTAGTTCTCCACCGCCATTAGACCAAAACCTATTATCTAATTCACAAGCGGGATCGATATCGTAACCATAATAAGAACGAATCACGTCAGACTTCTTAATAACGTAAGCTTTATATAACACTCTTAATGACCAACACTCACCGCAACCTATTTCTAGGGTATCTAGTGGTCTACCTAATAATTTAGCCTCTTCTATGGCGAGACTTGCTATTTTATCGAATCGACTCATATGAGCTAATTCGTCAGGTCGCCAGTTTCCTAGGACTCCTGCAGAAGCTAAATCCATACGAGTATTTTTACTATCGTTTTCATTAACTTTTAATTTTTTTCTTATAGATGACATATTTTCTCCTTTCTATTAACAGCTTTAATTATCCTTTACTTTTATATGCAAAGTAAAGAAGTTTTTATATTTGAAAGCAGCGCGTTGTTGAGGGCTCAATAAGGTACAAGTTTTCTTTTGCCCTAGTAAGCCCAACATAAAACACTCTATTTTCATCATCAGGGTTTTGTTGATATGTTTTATAAACCCTGTTCGTTATATCGGTTAACAAAACTACGTTAGTTGCTTCCCCACCTTTTGCAGCATGTATGGTTGATAATCTAATTCTAGGTTCTTTTGTAATTTTTTCTCCCCTCCGTAACATCGCTCGGATATAACTTATGTCTTTTGGACTTAATCCTGTAAGCGCATCGTACCAATCACCCTCAGGTAAGTCAGGAAAGCGTTCTCTAAGACCTACTACGGTCATCGTTTCGTCAATCTCTAAAACATCTAAGGAGTTAGCCTTACGAACCTTTACAAATTTTAACAGATTGACGCACTCTGATAGGGGTAAACTCTCCCCTAGCTGTAATCTTTGCCAATTTAACACAGCTCTGACTTTTGCTTCAGAAATACTAGGTCTACCTTTTACTTCAAAAAACCAACCTTCGTTTCTACAATGTTCATCTATCTGTTCAAGTAAATAATTAGTACGTGCAAGAACTAACCAATCACTTTTTTCCATATCGATTAATTCGATAGAAGGCTCCCACCTAACTAAACCTGTTTCTTTTCTAGGTAACCATGCTTTATGTATCCTGGATCTAACTTGACCAATACATCGGCTCGCTAGTTCGTGGACAGCTGACGGTATGCGATACGACTGTTCTAATATCGTAGCATGGGTCGCGTTCTTAATTAAATAATCTACATCAGCTCCCGCCCATTTATAAATTGCTTGATCATCATCACCAGCAACATATACGCGGTCAGCGTTTTCGATAATCTTACGAACCACTGCCCATTGTAAGGGGGATAAGTCTTGTGCCTCATCTACAAAAACTGCGTCTAATTTTGGTACGTCACCTTTTTCTAAAAACAGTTTTAACATATCAGTGTAATCAACCAATAATCGATCTTCCTTAAACAACTGTAATCCTCTAGCGTAACGTTCTAATTCAAACCAACCTACCGCGTCATCAACATCGTGCCATTGATCTTCTAAAGGCACTTGTCGCATGCGAGATAAGTTTTCTATAAATGCTAATCGATCATCATGGCTCATCCCAAACAAATGTCCTGAGTCCGTATTAACTCCACCCGTTAATCGTAAATTAAGAACCTCGTTTAGTTCTCTTATATCTTTTAAATCCATAACGCTTTCTTTAGAAAGCCCTAGTTGTCTAAACGCTAATGAATGAAGTGTGCGAAAGAAAGGTAAGTCTCTCTGCGATAAGTCGAACCTTTCCATCGCACGTTGTTTGCCTTCGTTTACAGCTTTTTTCGTAAACGTAAAAAATCCTATTCGAGTTGGGTCTGTTTCTTTTTCTAATTCGTCTTCTATAAGCCCAAGTAATGTACTTGTCTTTCCTGTTCCTGGTGGTCCAAGAATTACTTGCGTATGTGCAGGTAGCGTCATATTCCTGATCTAAATGTTAAGTTGATTCTCTCGCCCACACCCTTTAACTTAGGCACACAATGAGTAGTTCTCATTTGAGATGCCCCATCAAAAATAATCACATCACCATGTCTTAATAAATACGTACTATATTTTTTAACTTTCGCTTCTTTAATGTTTATTTCACTAGTGTTACAGTGAGTTTTTATATCACTTTGATATTCTTGCCATGTAAATAATCTAGGTTCTCCGAAAGAAATAGAAACCACAATATCATCTTCGGTAGGTACTGTATCAGAATGATGAGGTATTCCTACATTTCCGTTTTTATACAAACCACATAAACAAAATGTAAAGTCTATATCCTGACCCGTATATCCTTTAGTATATTCTTCTACTCCTTGTTTTATCCATTCCATGTTTTTTGTCCACGGATCAGGTTCATATAGTTTTCCAGCATATTCGAAAGAAGATGTTCCGAATGCTCTAGTAGGTCTACCTACAACGGTTTTACCATTGAACACTCTCTCAGTAGGTTTATCCCAATTTTCTATATATGGAATGTATTCTTTCATTACGCCTCTGTTATAATGCATCATATTGGATTCTCATTAAACTCAGGTAAGTCATGAGATTCAGTTTGCGTAGCGAACTCATTAATACACCAGACGTTTACACCTCGACCTTTTATATTGAAAAAATGAGGACTGCCTTCCATTTGTTTTAATTTAGCAGTTAGTTTATTTCTAGGGTAATCCTTAAAGTTATTTCTATGTAAGTATTCCATTAAATCAGCTAATCTGAAATAAGTTTTACCTAAATCTGTCCATGGTTTATGAAGTAATAATTCATCTTTTTCACGAGCAGGTCTTTCAGTACAGAAAGTTTCTAATAACTCTAAAAAGTGCCCTTCGGTAGACGATTCTTTCGGAACTTCTACAACAGTTAAACTATCTAATAGCTGTTGTATGATTTGCCTCCAGACATTATCTTTTACTTTCGGAGGTATCTTATTTAACGCGTCCATACATTTACGTTGAAATCTATTTTGGTTTAATAGATCATCTGTTTCTAACTCGAGTCGTCCTCCTTCAACATCCAGGAACCAAATAGGTGGGTCACTATCTTGTTTAGTTAAGTTACTAAATAATGGTGTACCGCCGTTAGCACCTATACCATGTTTTCTAGTTCTACATAAAGGACTATTACAATGACTTGCTATCGGTTGGTCGTTACACCTGTAAAAATAATCTTTCCTCTTTAGTTGTTTCGTTATTGTTAATACTTCTTGCGCACCCAATGGTGGTTGCATGTATTCTAAATTTACTTTTTCTAATCGTATTTCCCATTCATCAGGATACTTTTTACGCAGAAATACACCAACGTTAAACAACCCAGAGTTACGAGTTCCTTTTGGAAACCCTTGAACAACTAAGTGTTGTATACATGGTGGTGATTGATCTAGCCACTCTATTTTTTCAACTAGCGGACTAGCTTCTAGTTTTTCTATTTCATCTGTCGTTAAGGTTATTTCCTTAACTCTTTCTATAAATTCCTCAGGACTTAATGCCTGACCTTCTTTACCATACGCATATCGAGTAGAGTTTTCTCCCCCGAAATAGGGCATATTTAATGTGCTACCTCTGTCTCCCCTGTCTAATAACAACTGTGTTTGTTTAGGAAATATCTCAGCCTGACCATATCCGATGGACGCGGCTAATTGCCTAAGTTTCCTCTGTAATAATGACGCGGGTACTGGTTCTTCTATAAACAAGTATATGTGCGCTCCACCACTCTTACTACGACATAGGACTAAGGGTAAGTTATGTTTGGCTAATTTTTTAGATAGCCCTTTGAGATCCAACTGATATTCATCGACATCAATCGCACCCCAAACACAAGCATTGTTCTCGTCAATCGGGACGAGCCCAATGCTTTGTTCACCTGATAAGTGGTTTTTCCATAACTCGAGAATATCTTTTTCAGATAACTCTTTTGATATAGTAACGTTTCGACCACCTTCTTTCCCATCTTCCCGTGATTCATTCGTAGCGGTAAAGGTTCCATATGCTTGCCGTAATCCAGCGTAACGTGTAGCAAATTCCTCTGCTAACGACATATGTTCTCTCCTTTATTTTAGAAGGGAGCATTTTCCTCGGAGTCAGTAGGTACTTCTACTCTAGCTCCGTCTCTTTGCTGCTCTTCTTTTACTTCTACGTCACCCGCTCTCGCAGCATCCATGAACTCTTTAGCGAGTCTTGCTGTTTCTACGTCGGTTGGACCCTCTTGATTTACAGTAAAACCGTTCCACGAACCCTTATCATTAGTTTGAGATAAAGTTCCCAAGTTATATTGATAAGCGAACATCGGAGCAGATACTGACTGACCTTTGCTAGTTTGTACTCTAGCCATTCTTAACATAGTTAGCCACTTCCTAGAAGCGCCTAATTGTGTTGAGGTAAATGCCACAACTGCTTGTTGTGGTTGAGGCTCTAAAACTAACACAAAAAACTGTGCTGTTTCTACAATCTCATTACCGTTATCGAGGAATAATCTACGTGATTCAGGGTCTTTTTTACAAGACTTAAGGATAGCCGCACCGTGATCGGTGTTTACTAAACCGCCGCCCTTTTCACGTGGAACCCACTCAATATATTTTTTAACGTAGGCGCACGGAACAACCGTGATACCTTTTTCGCCGTCATAAACTTCATTAGTTACTGTGTTGACAAGCATCCCAGCTTGTGCATCGACATTGTAACGTCCGTCTTGTTTATTAAGTTGTGGGGACATCTGTTGAAGAATCCTAATAAAAGGGATCGCAAAATCCTCAGTTGTAGTTTCTTCTAGTCCAGTGCCACCCGATAATAAATCATCGTCAAAAGTAGCGATTGCTGTTTGTTTCGCCTCAGCTAGGCTTGTTTTTTCTTCTGCCATAATATTAATCCTTCTTAATAATTGCTTTGGAACCTATATAGATTCCAAATGGTTCTGTTGGTATGTCCTTCCCAGATGTTAATTGCTCTTTTACAAAAGCTTTTAACGTACTTGGATGAACGCTCTGACGTACTTCAGGCGCTAGCCCTCTAGATTTTAAAGCTAATACCGTTTCTTGAACAATACTATCTTCATCTCTACCAAACTTTAACGAGACTTCGTTTTTAATTAAGCCCGCGTGTCCGTTTTGGGTTAGCCATAGGTACGCTGTGTCTTGATTAGCTTTAGATATATGAGCGTTATAAAACTCAGCAACGGTGATTTTCTCACCTGTACTAAGTACTATTTCTGTCAGCCCTGCAGTCTGCATTGCTTCAGGTAACTCTTGTTCCGAGGTTAATCTAAACTCTTCTTTTTTAGCCTTAACAGCTTCTTCTAAACTCGCTAGTTCTTGAGCTAGTTGAACCTGTTTATTAGCTAAAGCAGAAACTAATGAAAGTTCACCTTCGTTAATATCATTAAACGACTCTACGTTCTCTTCGCCAATGAGTTCTTCGAAAGTTGGGTTTTCTATATTCATAATTCTCCTTTCTGATGTAGATCGATATGGACTGGGTAGTATACCCCTTCCTGTCTATCCCATTTAAGGATACTATATCGACCTCGATTAAAAAATGCAGCTATAGAGCACGCAACCCCAATAGCCGCAGGATCTCCAATTAATAATAAGTAGTCCTCATCTTTAAAGTCTTGAAGTATTCTTTTCATTCGTCTAACTGATGGACCTGAACTTAACATAATATTGGTTTTAGAAGGCAACAACACTTCAAAATCACCATACTGTCTAGCAGAGGCGATATTCCGTCCAGTTACTTCTTGAACAACATATACTGTCATTTTTCTCCTTTCTAATTTCTTAAGTAATAAAGATACTCTTGTAAAACGGCAAAGTAAAGGGATATTACTTATAGGTATTTTTAAAAATAAAAATTTTATTAAAAATAAATTAAGAAAACTACTAATATCACTAATAATCTAATAGATTTTGAAAGAAACGTTGGAATCTAGAAGGGTACAGTCTATTAGTTTTCAATGGAATTCTATTAGAAACAGGTAAATCTATTAGAAATATGAGAGGGCATGAGGAAATTATTCTGTTTGGACTATATTTTATTTAATTTATATATACTATATCACATTAGAAATTAGAAAGGTTTTATGAAATATAAGTTTAAAACAGAGCCGTATGAGCATCAGCTTGAGGCGTTGAAACGATCCTGGGATAAGCCAGAGTTTGCTTATTTTATGGAAATGGGAACAGGTAAATCAAAAGTACTTGTTGATAACATGGCTGTATTATATGACAGAGGTGCGATCAACGCGGCGGTTATTGTAGCTCCTAAAGGCGTATATAAGAACTGGTCAGAACGTGAGATACCAACTCATATGCCCGAACATATAGTAAGGCGTATAGGGGTATGGAATCCTGTACCAACTAAAAAAGAAAAATTAGAACTTACAAATTTATTTGAAGTTACCGACGACCTAAAGATATTAGTTATTAATGTAGAAGCCTTTAGTACTAAAAAAGGTGTAGCATTTGTAGAAAAGTTTTTACTAACCCATAACGCTATGATGGCAGTTGATGAATCGACTACGATTAAAAACCCGAAAGCACAACGGACAAAGAACCTCGTTAAGTTGGCATTACAAAGCAAATACAGACGCATATTAACGGGTTTTCCTGTTACTCAATCACCACTAGACCTTTTTAGTCAATCAGAGTTCTTATGCTCTCAATTACTTGGTTATTCATCTTTTTATACTTTTCAAAATCATTACGCAAAAGTTATTAATAGAAGTATGGGGCAACGAACTTTTAGACAAGTAGTTGGATATCAGAACCTAGAAGAATTATCAGATAAAGTAAATCAGTTTTCTTACAGAGTTCTGAAAAAAGATTGTTTAGATCTTCCTGATAAAGTTTATCAAAAAAGAGAAGTAGAACTTACTCCTGAACAAAAGAAAATTTATACACAGATAAAAGATTACGCGATAGCGGAACTCGAATCAAATGAAATAGTTAGCGTTAGTTCTGTACTTACACAAATATTACGACTACATCAAGTTACGTGTGGATTTGTAAAACACGACGAAGGCGAAGAAATAGAAATTAAAAACAATCGACTCGAAGAATTATTAAAAGTATTAGAAGAAATACAAGGTAAAACAATTATCTGGGCGAACTATCAATACGATATAAAACGTATTTTAAGAACATTACATGATATTGTAGGAGTTGATGCTGTTGCTACGTATTACGGCGGTACACCAGAAGAAGAAAGACAAGGTATTATTGATAGGTTTCAAGATCCTGACTCTAACTTACAATATTTAATCAGTAATACTCAAACAGGTGGTTACGGAATTACGTTACATCAAGCAAGTAATGTTGTTTATTATAGTAACAATTATGATTTAGAAAAACGTTTACAATCTGAAGATAGGGCTCACCGTATAGGACAAGTTAATAAAGTAACTTATATTGATTTAATATCGAAAGATACAGTTGATGAAAAAATTGTAAAAGCTTTGAGAAACAAACTCAACCTAGCACAGGAAGTACTAGGTGATGATAAATGGAAAGATTGGATCGGTTAAGACCTGTACGCTTCTAGTTGTCTCATAGCTTCTTCAGCACTCATAATGCCGCCACCGTCTTGATACATACCAACAGATTTTTTATTGCCTCTACGCATTAAACCACCGCCATCCGCCATATAGCCCATTTTATTTCTAACATCTTGAGGTAACTTACCTAATCCTTTATTACCCTCAGGAATAGATTTTAATGCTTTGCCTTCAGCTGCCATTTGTGGTTGTTCAGCGCTCGCCATTAACATAGCTTTAGCGTTATCTAATAATGCAATAGCGCCTCTTACGTCACCGCCTGCTCTTCCAACTACGGCTTCTGCTAAAGCTCCTGCGTCTTCTGCCATCATTTGACCA
>Ga0181397_1000221_pt1 | contig 22003 bp, 50 predicted proteins | sample 20SPOviralmetaG_FD_130126 | JGI IMG/M metagenome (GOLD analysis project Ga0181397, IMG submission 130126) | Marine viral communities from the oligotrophic San Pedro Time Series (SPOT) site, San Pedro Channel, CA, USA - 20 SPOT_SRF_2011-02-23 | ecosystem: Environmental > Aquatic > Marine > Strait...
CAGATTAAAATTAAAAGAAGATGAAGTAGGTTTAACTCAACAAGAAATATGGGAAAAAAAATACAAATGAAAAGTATAATGACTAATTCATCACAGCAATACAGTAAAAAAGTAAGTTTATTATCTCAACAAACAGGAAAGAGAAATGGCAAAAAGATTCAACGCAGACAAAGTAGCACACGAAAGAATCGCAAAAAGTACTAGCTTGGGTAGACGACCTAAAAAATCGTCAATGAATAAGCATAAAAAAAGAACATGGAAAAAGTATAATTCTCAAGGAAGATAGTGTAAGTATTTGGCATGAGTAAAATAAAAAAGCCAAAAAGCAAACTAGAATGGTTTAAAAAAAACATAGTGATTGTACCTGTGATAGCTGCAATCATTGCCGGAACATTTACATCGGTTAGATATGTTCTTAATCTTACAGATACAATTACAGCAAACCAAGAAACGATTATTAAATTAGAAGAAAGATTTAATAATTCAAGAGCTGACATCAATGACCTTAAACAAAGACTATCAGCTGCCGAAGCAACATGGACTATGGCAGAAAATTTATACAGACAACTAGCAGATACAGTAAGAGATCACACTTATGACCTTAAAGACCTTACGAGATAATTTATTATGGATTATATTTTTTCTTTGTGTAGCAACTTACGCACAAGCAAGAAATGATTATCTAAATGATTACGGAACTTGTGAAAGAGGTAGTTGGGAAACTTATACAGAAGTTAGACAACACGAATATAAATCAGGCACAAATGATGAGTATCAAGATCAGACATTAGGTTTTAGATTTCGTATGCCTTTAGGTGCTGTATGTAGTGATGAGTATATTGCGGAAATGCAGAAGAAAAGTAAAATAAAAACCCAACTTGAACTTATAAAAGAGTGTAAAAGAATACCAAATATTAGTCCTCCTCCTGTAGAATTTGCAGAGTTATTTAATATGTGTAATAAATTAGGGGTTGTAAGGTTTATTGATAAGAAACCCGAAGGTAGTCATTGGGAAAATTTAAAAATACAATATCTAAAAGATAATCCTGATGTTGTAATAATGGAACAGGCAATGCCAAAATGAAGTTAAATGAAGGAACAAGAGTAAGCACAGATCTCAGAACGATTGCAGGGATTATTGCTGCTGTAGCCATTGCTGTGTTTGCATACACAGAACTAACAGCTAGGTTAGTGTCACTAGAGACTTCAAGAGAGCTATTCCAGGCAGACTTACTTAAGAAGTCAGAGCAATTGCCCGTGGATCAGGAACAGCTGATGTTGTTGGAGGATCTTTATAAGTCCGTGGAGAAGATAGAAATACGGATCGAGGACATGATGCATAACAAAGTCAACATACAATTCTTACAAAAGAATCAAGAAAAAATTTTATCTGATATTGAAGCAATAAAAGATAAAGTAAGAGCTAATGGGAGTCATAAATGATCGAGCACATTGTAGCCCTTCTAATGTTTGTAGGACCTGATATCAAGGAGCATCGTATTCAAGACTCGATGTCTGTTTGTTTGAAGCACCGTAGAGAAGCTAGTAGACCACCAATTAGTGCAAATGTATCATATAAATGTATTAAATCTAAAGCAGAATTAGAGGAAAATATAGATGGTTCTAAGTCTATAAAAGCATTAATATTAGAATAAATGTCATTAAAAGAAATAATAGAAAGAAATGAATTAAAGTCAAAAGACAATAAAGAAGAACAACTACAAGAAGTATATGGCACAGAACACTTTGGTTATTTTTTATATTCATTAATAAAAATGGAAAGGCCAAAAACAGTTATTGAATTAGGTTCAGGTTTAGGAACAACATCTTTGATGATAGGACAAGCATTAAAAGAAAACAATTATGGTAAATTGTGGGCAATAGATGATGGTAGAGATTGGAAAGATTTACAAAAATGTTTAAATTTAGACATAAAATATAATACTCATAAAGAATTTTTTATTGATTTAATTAAAAAATATGGTCTTGAATCTAACATAAATTTTAAAACCACATCTCTAACAGACAAAGATTATTTTCATACAAAAGAAAAAATAGATATAGTATTTTGTGATTGTACAGATGCAGGTCCTACAGGTGTAATAAATTTATTGAAGTATTATTTACTAAAAATGAACACTTATTCTTCTATATTTTTAGATAGATCTTCTACAATAAATCATTCTTTTTTAATGTTAGAAACAATTATTAGCCATTTACAAAACAATAAAATACCTGATATAATTACGAAAAATTGGAGTAAAAAACAAATTGATAAATTATATGAACTTATTAAAAAAACTAAATTTACTTTAATTCATTTAACTGATCAAAGAGAGGGTAAGAAAAATTTTCAACAAAATAGTAGATCTTGGATAAAGATAGAGCCCCTTGATGTATTTATTCACAATAACGTAGAAAACTTTTTATGAAACTTACAGCTAACATAACTCTTGATGAGTTAACAAAGTCTCAAACTAGTGAGAGGAAGGGTATTAATAATAACCCTAACCCACAGCAAATAGAAAATTTAAAAGCATTAGCTGTAAATATATTGCAGCCGGTACGTTCTCATTTTGACAAACCATTAATTATATCATCAGGCTTTCGTTGTGCTCAGCTTTGTATAGAAATTGGTAGCAGTGTAAACAGCCAACATGTGGCAGACGACAATGCAGCTGCAGCAGACTTTGAAATACCTGGTGTAGATAATAGAGAGCTAGCTCTTTGGATTAAATCAGAGCTAGAATATGACCAGCTCATCTTAGAATTTTACAAAGATAACGAACCAACATCCGGATGGATTCACTGCAGCTATTCTACAGATCACAATAGGAGCCAATCATTGCGAGCCATGAGAGAAGACGGTAAAGTTATTTACAAACCGTGGTCGGAATAATGAAATTTGTTACCGAAATCGTTACCGGAGACTGCCCTGAGTGTAATAGCAAAACACTGTTAGTAAATTTAACTCCAAGTATTTATCGTTGTGTAAACTGTGGTGAAGATGTAGAACAAAAAGTAAATGGTGTTATTAAATATATGAAGATGAAAGACAATGAAGAAAGAATGTACTTAAAACAAGAAGATTTAGATGGCTAAAAGAAAAGCGCTCTTTGGCGTTAACAACTACCATAAACGAACTCCTAGAAAAAGACCAGGAAGAATAAGAAAAAAAATGGGACCAGGGCAGAAACGTCCTAAGAAATATCGGGGCCAGGGGCGGTAATGAAACCTATAATGATCACATTAATGTATTTAACTTTTGGTGGAGACATCAAGATGGATACATTTGAAATACATCAAGAATGTAGCAGCTGGTTTCATCGCAATATTACTACTGTTGAAAAAAGAAAGAAAACTTTTATGAGCAATCATTACTATCACATGTATGAAGGTAAAAGAGTTATAGGCTATATATGTGGAGACGAACCACCTCAATGATCAGGTTTAGTTAATTCCAATTCCACAAACTTCCAACGACCATTCTCTTGTTGTACCCATTTATGTTCTAGATAGAACTTAACCCACTCTTCATACAGCTTAAGTTTTTCTTCATATGTTAATGTTTCTTTTTCTTTCATACCCTATTATATCACATGCACTTTTTACAAATGCTCTAGAAGTAAGCAAAGTGAATTAAGGCAAAAAATAATTGTTATAGCAGTAGGTGAAAAAAAATTAAAAAAACGCTTTTTTGATTTTTAGGTCTCGTTGGTGATCTGACAACTAAAAGCAACAAATAACTTTTTCTCATTTATTAGACCAGGATCCATTGAGTCTAGAATACCTAGTGTTTCTACCGTCCCCTGTCTGGCACAACCATACCACGAATCAAAAACACCTATATGATTCTCAGGTAAGCAATTACCATGCAACGCTGAACACACCTTTAGAACTAATAAAAATTTCATTTGACACTCTATCGTTAATTTAATAGGATATCCTATATATGTTAAATATAGAAAGGATATAATAATATGACTGACTTTACAAAGTATAATAACCTGTCGGTAAAAAAAGACACATACTCTAAAATTGATTCAATTAGAAAAGTTATTGTGGATGATGATCCCAATGTCTCACGTTCGCAAGTTGTGACAATTTTAGTCAACAGAGAATATAAGAGGCTCAATGGGAAGATCCAAAAGCGGTAAGCTATTTTCTGAAACACAACACGTTGATCATCAACCAACTCCCGAAATGATGTTATGGAAATCCGTACTAGTTTTGGCTGCGAGCGATGCTACAAAGTCTATTAAGAATAGACCTACGTATACAAGTTGGAGTGACAACGATATTGATAGAGCAAGAAACTGGTTCGTAGCCCCAAGTAATGACTTTGCTTTTGTCTGCCAACTAGCAGGATACAACCATTTATATATAAAACGTAAGATGGAAAGAGTAATACGAAAGATAAAAGAAAATGAAGAATAAAAAAATATGTCCCGATTGCATGGGTAATGGTTACAGGAGGATCTTCAAAGATACTTCTGAAAGAGAGAAGATAACTATACAATGTTCAAACTGTAGTTCATCGGGTGAATTATCTGGAGAACACAACGACGTTGAATATGAAAATCATCTTAAAAAATTTTTTAAAGGAAGGATACAATGAAAACACTAGCAATAATAATCATAGCATTTGCTATGACTTCATGCACAAAATACAAAATGCATTTTGGTAAAGCATGTACACCAAGCAACCAAGAGTGGTCTTATGTTTGGTTTATAGAAAAAGATGGAACAGTTAATGTTAGTAAGGAGAACTGTAACGTATGATCATGACACATAAAGACTGTGAAGAATGGGCAGCGATGATTGCTCAAATGCAGGATGATCCAAGTTATCATCCAGTCTATAACAAGAAAGGAGTAAGAATGACCAAGGATCGAGGACCAAATGATTTAGAAGCTACCATTGAAAGATTAGAATTTAAGAATGAGAAACTACATAATCATAATAAAAAAATGGAAGAAGAACTCATAGAGCTTCGTTTAGATAACAAACGATTAGCTAAACAATGTGAGGAACAGATGCAACAATTTAGAAATAAAGGTGGGGTGTGATTAAAAAATTAATTGTAAGATTAAGAATGTGGTATGCAGACATCCGTGGCCACCATGGTAAACGTTGGGACTATGAACCAGGGAATTGGTACATGGGTCGTCATAAAAAAAGAAAGGGAAAAAATGATTAAGGGAGACTCAAGCGAATATGATCTGCTCGAGAAGTGGAGTAGTTTAAATTGTGATGGTTATAAGACTGTAGAGATAGGAGTTCGTGAAGGACTAGGCTCTAAGATTATCATGGACAGTGCTGAGAATTACATGATGCATATCGGTATAGATCCTTATGGTAATTTAAAATATCAACACTACGACAGTGCTGAACCGGCTCAGTATGATTATACTGACAACATGCGAGATACAATGATTAAAGACTTTGAATCTTACAGGGGTAAATTTAGATTCTGTAACATGACAGACAAAAAATTTATGGTTGAGAACCCAGGATATAATGTTGAGTATGCTTTGGTACACTTTGATGGACCACACATGACTCGGGATGTTATGACCGAAGCTATCTATTTTGCTGAACGATGTGCACCTTTTGCTAGGTTCATCTTCGATGACTACCCTAAATATAATATGCAGCTAATCAGTGATTGCTTAAAGCCTTATGGCTTCAGCGTCATGGAACAAGGAAAGAATAAAATATGCCTAGAAAAACAGAACACATAATCGATATACCAACCTTTCAGAAGTATTGGATCTATGACAAACCTTACGGTCATGACATAATTATATATGCTGATACCGGTAAGACCACGATACAATGTAGGTGGGCTAATAGAAAACGAGGACCAATGGGGAGAGTAACTGAGGATGCCATACAAGGATCCAAGACATCCAAATAGAGCTATCTCTGATTGGAAATATAGAAACACTGAAAGAGGATTTGTAATGAAAATTATTACTTCTAAGTTTAGACCGAGCTCTACAAAGTGGAGACCTACTATTGATAAGAAAGAAATGTGGAGATCTTATATGAATCATCTCTCTGATATGAAAAAGAAACATCCTAAAAGCGATGGTAGATTGTGTCGATATTGTGAAAAAAGTATTACATTTAAGTCTAAGATGGGTACCCGTGGTACGGGCTATCAAGGACGTGGATCTCAGATTAAAACTAATCTGTCTCTCGATCGCTGGGATCCTAGAATAACTTATGAAACGCCTAATTTAATTTGGTGCTGCGTAGGTTGTAATGATAGAAAGAGAGATAGTACTCCCGATGATTGGGATAACTTTAAACGAATAGGAGAAGAAGATGTCAGCTAAATGGACCTGGAATAAATGTTTTCCATACCCTAAGAGTAAACGACAAGTGCTCGAGGGCCTTCGTCATTACGACGTGGTAGATGGATTGTTACCAAGTGTTACAACGATCTTGTCAGATACTAAATCTGAAGAGAAGATAAAAAAACTAGCCGAGTGGCGTGAACGAATAGGACAGGATGAAGCCACGAGGATCACGGACCAAAGTGGACAGAGAGGTACGATCATGCACAACTACCTAGAAGGGTATCTAAAGGGCCAAAATAGACTAGATCTAAGCCCCGTAGGCGTTACTGCAGGGGGTATGGCGACCAAAGTCATGGAAGAGGGTGTATTTGACAAACTCACTGAAATTTGGGGCTCTGAAGTGGTTTTATTTTACCCAGGACTCTACGCAGGACAGACCGATGTTGTAGGTATTTATGAAGGTGATCAATCAATCGTCGACTTCAAACAATCTAACAAACCTAAAAAGAGAGAATGGATTGATGATTACTTTATGCAATCGGCTGCGTATGCTTCTGCTCATAATCAAATTTATGGCACTAACATTACAAAAGGAGTAATATTGGTATGTACTCCTGACCTATATTTCCAAAGGTTTATTGTTGAGGGAGCTGAGTTTCAAGACTACGCAAGACAATGGTTTGCAAAAGTGGCACAATTTTATGCAAAGAGGCAAGAAAAAGGCACAAATGATACAGAGACAATAGGTTTATTACAGGGTAAATAGAAAAAATTTTTTATGTCCACCCAAAATATCTGCTACAATGCTACAATTACAAAAAAGTGTTGATATACAACAATAATAGTACTGTTTTTTGTAACAAAGTGGTGCTACAATGGTGCTACAGCTGCTACAAACCCCGACGCGCGTAGGGGAAAAAGGTTTTTAAAAAAAGTCGCCTAGTGAAAAAAGACTATGGATGGTATATGGAGTGATGAGAAGAAATAAGAAATCAAAATATAAATATGCAACTATTAATAAAAAGCGTTATTATTTTTATACTGTCCGTTGGGTTGACATTTGCGGAGACTCCGGACACGCCACCAAAGAAGAGTTCGATAAATTTGAACCTGCTTATATGGTTAGTCATGCCTATGTGTATAAACGAACAAGTAAATATTTGTACACCTTTTCGAGCTATGATGAAAAAGAGGAAGTCTTCTCAGACAGAAACATCTTCCCAATCGGATGCATTGTTAAACTAGAAAAAATTCTAGTGTGATTAAAACTTTAGACAATATTCTACCACACGGAGTAAACAGAATTATATTGAATGAGCTTATTAAGTGGAAAAATTGGACTATTGCTGATGATTTCTCTGAGTATTCTTCTTTAGAAAGAATGATAGATCAAAACAAAGCCAACACAGGTTTTGGTATTATATCTTTTCACAGAAAACGTAACATAGTTGTGAAGACTAAGTTAAATGATTATGGAGACATAATTTATTTCGCACTAAAAGAAAAATATAAATTAGGTGAATTAGAAAGATTGAATTGGAATTATTATGACAACTCCTCTGAAACAAGCGAACACACAGATGAAACCAATGAGTATGTGTCTGCAGTTTATAGTTTGCACACTAATGACGGTGGCACAGAAGTAAAAGGTAAGTTTTATCCAAGTGTAGAAGGCCAAGCTATTTTATTTGATAGTGATATTTCCCACAGAGGAATACCCCCTAAACAAGATAAACATAGATTTAATTTAAGTTTAGTTATTAGACGATGAGTCCTCAGCTTCAATAACTTCAACATCTCCGGCAAATATTTTGCCATATCTTTTTAATGATTTTCTAACCTTACTATCTAATTCCTCATCACTTAAATCAGAAACATTTTTATGTAAATGCATACTTCTATCTATGTATAAGCCACCAGCTTTTCCACGTGCAACTTCAGCGTTGGTAGCTGCTGTCCAAGCCTTATTTTGTCTGGACTGATCTCGAAGTTGACCTAGTTCTTTCAAATGAGATTCATAAGTTATCTCATATTTTTTTTGAAGTTCAGCCCTTAGTTCACCTATGTACTGAGAGACCAAAGGATATTTGTCTGGGTTCTGTAATCTACTCGCATGCATGTAAGCTGAGTCCTCTGCGTAACCAGCTTTTTTAGCACAATCCGTAGCTGTCATCCTGCCTTCATTGTGTACTAATAATTGAGCAAATTTTATCTGCTGTTCTGTTAATTTTTTAGGTAGTCCCATAATATATTGGGGCAGAGCAAGGCTGCGCTGTGATTTCTCTTGATGCCCTATATTGCATTATAATTTTTATTAGGTATATTGCAACCCATGTTAAGTGGAAAGTTACTAAGACAGATATTAGATAAAATGCTCACCAATTCGTCTGTAGCCAAAGAGGCTAGAGTTCAAATTGTAGACCCGAAGGGTAGATTTTATGATGTGACGCAGATCCGTCTAGCTGAAAACAAGCTGATTGGAGTCAGAGAATCACATAGAATTATAATGACCATAGCTGAAGAAAAGGGTTGGAAAATGGGTAAGGTTGTTAAACTAAAAGACTAAAACTTATCCTGAATAGATGCATAAAAATGAAACAAAATTTTGGCATCAAATTAAAAATGCGGGGTGGAAAATTTCGTTTACTCGTGTTGAAAATAGCGCCTCTCATGGTACCCCAGACTTGTTATGCCAGAACGAAAACCATGTATTTTTTACTATCGAATTAAAGATAAGTTTGGATAAGAAGATAAGGTTCAGTCCTCATCAAATTTCATTCCATGTAAGACATCCTGAGAATACATTTATCTTGCTAAAGACCCTCGGTCCTTTAGCCATAAAACTTTATGAGGGGAAGGATATCCTTGAACTTGTGGCCAAGGGCCATGAACCGCTTGAGCCTGTAGCTTGCGGACTTGAGGCCTGTGGCTTGTGGCTCGAGCGCCTCGGCCCTTGCGCCTAGCGCTTGTGGGCGGGTCCCACCCAAACCGGTTCGGGTTTTATTTTTTTGTTTCAATATTTTCTGACCCACAGCTAACACAAACGGGAGTCATTTCTGCCAGTTCGTACCAAGACCAGCTTTTTTCGGGTTGTTCTTGAAACTCTTTTAAAAGAGTTCCTTCATCACAACCACAGTCCAAACATTTATCCATACATCTCCTCGCAATATTCATCTAGGCCCAGGTTGTCAATGAATGGCTCAATGACTCTGTCACAGCCCCAATAGCCTTCAACTTCTTTAGTATTCAGGTTTACCCATACAGTTGGGCCGCCGCCTGCTACCAGCAGCTCGGCGCTGTAGTAACGTTTCTCCCGGTCCACGATGTAACGTATATCGTAAACGCCATCCATCCAATCGCTGGCTGTCTCTGCACGCTTCTCTCCTGTTTCTCCGTCTGTTCTTTTTAACGGTTCGCTGATGCTGTCTGCAATGTCCTTGCACATCCTGCGAAGCTGTTCTTTGCACGTCTCTCTTCGTCCTTCTTTGTCTCTAACTGTTTTGATTCTTTCTTTAACTACTTGCATGTTTTACCTTTCTGTTTTGGCCAAGCACACCGAGGCCGGCGTGCTTTATTTTAATAGCTCGAGCGACAGGCCTGCTGTCCATACGAGACAGGTGCTTGACCCCTGATCCCTACGGGTTATGCATAACCACTTCTACGCGCGCGCGGAAGTAGGGATCAGGGCTCAAGTTTAGTTCTTAACTAAATTCTCTAAAGCGATAACAACATCTTTAGACATATTTTCTGTATCACTATCATAGTGATAATCTTTTAAGATTGTTTTTATCTCTTCTATAATTTCTTTCTTATTCATAATCCTTTAATATCCTAGATCCACGGACCTGTCAACTCTATTGTGTTCATTTTGGGCTAAGTGCTTGCGGGCGGGACCCACCCTTTTTTTAGTAGGAACAAGTTAGATTATCACCAATGTGAGTCCTCACTAACTTGTTCCTTGGTCAAACCTTGAGGGCGAACATAACTAGATTACTAGTATATCGATGACCCCGCACCTCAAACTAGGTCACGCTCGTTGTTTGACCCCTGATCCGCTGGACGATGCATCTGATTACACAATCAGTAAACCAGCGGATCAGAGCTCAAGGTCCACCCGGAAGACTCTAAAGAGTATTCTTGACAATGGACCAGGGCTCAAGATCACAGGACGTTGATCAACTTATTACAATGCTAAATCGCATTAAAGCCAACCTGTGATCAAGACTCATTGTGGTAGCCCACCTAACATTGACGCAACACCTCCAACTGAAATCAAAATGCCTAAATAAACATCTTGCGTGTGGATTGCGTAAATCAATCCTAGCATTGCAACCATAAAGCCAACTAGTATCATTAATAATCTTGCGATAGTTTCAGCCATTATTCACTCTGAAATATGTTAGCTGATACTGATACAATTTCAGCGTTGGCAGTCGTGTACCTTTCTTGATCTCTATCCCAAAAAGTCATATACAATCTGCCCGTCTTTTTATGCTTTTCAATTTTTGATTTATCGTCCCATGTCCCTTTTCTTGATATGCTTTGACCTTGCATATTCTCTTGACCATTTATCGTTTCAGGTGTCCACGTTGCGATAAATTTATCACCTTTATTTAATTTCATATTTCCTCCTTTCTATCCTTGACATTACATTAATTTCCTGTATTGTCAAGTCATGAAAGGAGAAATAAACATGGAAGCAAATGTACTATTCGTAGTTCTAAAAGTAGAAGAGCAAAAACTAAATGACAACCCTTATAAAGTTGATGTTTCAGTTGTTGGTTCTTTTAATAATTTAGAAGACGCAAGAAAGTGTAAAGAGGCAAAGGACACTTTGAATAGCATAACACCAAAAGAATATGATTGGTGTTATTCTCAATTTAAAGTCCAACAAATTTTTTATAAGTCCTTTGTCCAAGATAAAGCCGACAAAAAGTCAGCTTAACTTATAAAAGCCCAAAGTGGACAAGCCGTGGAAGTAGCGTGAGCTGTTCACTTTGGGTCAAGAACCGAGATAAGAGCATGTGGGCGGGACCCACCCGGGGGGAAAAAAGAAAAACCCAAAATGAACACATTATTTACTTGCAATGTATCTAGGATATTGTAGGATTATTACATGAACAAAAACGGAGGACAAATGGGCAAACAAAAAGATCCGTGGTGGAGGCTTCAAGATTTGGTTAATGATGAAACGAGAGTGGCAGTTCACGATGAGTTTATCATTAGAATTGATCAAGCGATCAAGGAACTTGAAGAACTTAAAAAAGAAAAATGGATAGATCATAATTTTAATTGGGAGAAGATACAGCCAATTTTAAATTTATTAAATGAGTTAGAGGATATGAACAATGATGTTTATCTTCCGGCTGCTAGAGCAAATTTAATAAAGATCTACGAAACAACTACTGACGAAGGAATAAAAAAAGACGCGTCAGTTAAAAGACTAATAAACCAAAGAGGGGGCAAATGACAAAAGCAAAATACCACGTTCACGTTTGGGACAATGATGCTGACAATACTGAGACAGTATTCGAAGCGCCAGCTAAACCAACGTTGGAACAATTATACAAACTAATCGGATGCAGCACAGTGGAACGTTTATCAGGCTATGATAAGTCTGTATCAAATAGAACGTTTGACATATGGATTGATGAAGAGGGTAAGTTTAAAAGCTCTGTCAAAAATCTGCGGGCAACTAATGCTTGGTTCAGATGGATGCATAGAACAGGACATGTAAATATTCCTGGTGACTTCATCACTGGCAAAGCGGTTTGTTATAAAAAAATAGCCTAGGATATTCTAGGATAAGTCAATAGACTAGGCGACCAAAATGGGTCGCCTAGAGAAGAGCATGTGGGCGGGACCCACCCTAATAGAGGTCCCAATAGGAATTATTACTGCCGTTATAGCTTTGTTAAAAAATCGTAAGGGGTGCCGTGTAGTAGGGGTCCCAGACATACCCTATATAGTTTGATTTGAATAGTTTTAGGTGTTAAATAGATTATCATTTGAAAAACAATGCTAACATTAGAAAAAATTAATAAAATAAAAGATCCTATCAAACGGAGAAAGCTGAAAGAAGATTTAGTTAATGCTGATGAAGCTGCTGATAGAAAAGAGGCTCACTCTGATTTCTTATCTTTTGTAAAACAAATGTGGCCTGAATTTATAGAGGGGTCCCACCACGCACGTATCTCAGAAAAATTTAATAAATTAGCATCTGGAGAAATTACTCGTTTAATTATTAATATGCCACCTAGGCATACTAAATCAGAATTTGCGTCTTACTTTTTGCCTGCATGGATGATTGGTAAAAATTCTAAATTAAAAATTATTCAAGCAACCCACACAGCAGAACTTGCAATTAGTTTTGGTCGTAAAACAAAAAATTTGATCGACTCAGAAAATTATCAAAAAATTTTTTCTACAAGATTACAAGAAGACTCTAAAGCTGCAGGACGTTGGAATACTTCTAAACAAGGTGAATACTTTGCTGTCGGTGTCAAAGGTGCTGTAACCGGAAGGGGTGCAGATTTATTAATTATTGATGACCCACACTCAGAGCAAGATGGAGCAAGCAACAAGACCACAGCTTTTGAAGCAGCTTACGAATGGTATACATCAGGACCAAGACAACGTTTACAACCTGGTGGTCGTATTGTTGTAGTTATGACTCGTTGGTCAACTAAAGATCTAACTGCAAAATTAATTAATTCTCAAGCAGATGAAAATGCAGACAAGTGGGACATCATAGAGTTCCCTGCAATTTTACCAAACGGTAAACCATGCTGGCCAGAATATTGGAAGCTAGAAGATTTCGAAGCAGTTAAAGCTTCGGCCGGTGTAAATAAATTTAATGCACAGTATCAACAGAATCCAACATCAGAAGAAGGTGCAATTATAAAAAGAGAATGGTGGAACGATTGGGAGAAAGATGATTTACCTTTAGTTACACACTGTATTCAATCTTACGATACTGCATTTTTAAAAAAAGAAACAGCCGACTACTCTGCCATTACAACATGGGGTGTATTCAGAGAAAGTGAAGATTCACAAGAATGTTTAATTCTCCTTGATGCGTGGAAAGGTCGAGTTGAGTTTCCTGAACTAAGGCGCGTGGCCAAAGAACAATATGATTATTGGAAACCTGAAACAGTAATCGTGGAAGCTAAAGCTTCAGGTCTGCCACTGACACATGAATTAAGGAACATGGACATACCTGTAGTCAATTTCACTCCAAGTAAAGGTCAAGATAAACACGCAAGAATAAATGCAGTAGCTCCTTTATTTGAGTCAGGTAAAATATATGCTCCTCTAGATCGTGAGTATGCAGAAGAAGTTGTAGAAGAATGCGCTGCTTTTCCCTTTGGAGAGAACGATGACTTAGTGGATTCTGTAACTCAAGCTCTATTAAGATATAGACAAGGAGGACTGATAACTCACCCTGAAGACTACAAAGAAGAGTCTTTACCTAGGGGTAAAAAGAGTTATTATTGGTAAATGAAAAATCCTACCCTTGTAAAAAATATGAAGCACGTTAAATGGAAAGAGATACCTCCTCTATCTGGCCCTGATCCACGAGGCTTGATTAAGGAGACAAAACAAGATAAACAAGAAAGATTGGAGAATACAAATGGCAGATATCGACAAATCACTTCCAAACGAAGTTAAAAAAACTATTGAGATCGACGGCCCTGAAAAAGAGGTCGAGATCACAGAAGAAATTCAAGAATCCATTCCAAGTCAAGGCGACACGGAAATTACACCGACTGATGACGGAGGTGTAGAAGTTAACTTTGAACCAGGAGCTTTTAGTCAACCACAGGGAGAGGGTCACTTTGACAATCTTGCTGAGTTACTTCCGGAGGAAATATTAGGTCCTCTTGGTTCAACGTTAAATCAAAACTACATGGATTACAAAACGTCTAGAAAAGAATGGGAGCATTCTTACATACAGGGTCTAGATCTATTAGGATTTAAATACGAACAACGGACAGAACCGTTTCAAGGTGCAGCAGGTGCAACACATCCTGTTCTAGCTGAAGCAGTCACGCAATTTCAAGCGTTGGCTTACAAAGAATTGTTACCGGCCGACGGACCTGTAAGAACACAAATCATTGGCGCACCGAATCCAGCAAAAGAACAACAGTCTCAACGGGTAAAAGAATTTATGAATTATCAGTTGATGGATCAAATGAAAGAGTATGAACCTGAGTTTGATCAAATGTTATTTTATTTACCTTTATCAGGATCCGCGTTCAAAAAAGTTTATTACGATGATCTATTACAAAGAGCCGTTTCTAAATTTGTACCTGCAGAAGATCTCGTGGTCCCTTATTCAGCAACCTCACTCGAAGATGCAGAGTCTATTATTCATGTTATTAAAAAATCAGAAAATGATTTACGTAAACAACAGGTCTCGGGTTTTTATAGAGATGTCGAATTAGGAAGGCCCACGGACAACGAATCTGCTTTAGAGAAAAAAGAGAGAGAACTTGAGGGAGTTAAGAAAACAGTTAACGAAGATATATTTACTTTGTTAGAGTGTCATGTCAATCTTGACCTAGAAGGTTTTGAAGATAGAAATGCTGAAGGTCAACCAACAGGAATTAAACTTCCATACATAGTAACACTAGAAGAAAGCTCAAGAGAAATTTTATCAATTAGAAGAAACTATGCAGTCGACGATTCAAAAAAAGAAAAGATAACTTATTTTGTACATTTTAGATTTCTACCAGGACTAGGATTTTATGGTTTTGGTTTAATACACATGATCGGCGGTTTATCTAGAACCGCAACATCTGCCCTAAGATCATTGTTAGATGCCGGTACGCTTTCCAATCTACCGGCAGGATTTAAAATGCGTGGTATCAGAATGAGAGATGATGCCCAAGCGATTCAACCAGGAGAATTTAGAGACGTGGATGCACCAGGTGGTAACATCAAAGATGCCTTTATGGCTTTGCCATTTAAGGAACCATCGCAAACACTTCTACAACTAATGGGGGTCGTAGTATCAGCAGGTCAAAGATTTGCATCGATCGCTGATATGCAAGTAGGTGATGGGAACCAACAAGCGGCAGTGGGTACGACCGTAGCGCTGTTGGAAAGAGGAAGCAGAACGATGTCTGCAATTCACAAAAGAATATACGTAAGTTTGAAAGAAGAGTTTAAACTTCTTGCACGTGTATTTAAATTATACTTACCTAATGAGTATCCGTATGATGTTGTGGGTGGTCAAAGAATGATTAAGCAATCAGACTTTGATGACAAAGTAGATATACTGCCAATTGCTGATCCAAATATATTCTCTCAAACACAAAGAATATCTATGGCTCAAGCTGAATTGCAACTTGCGCAATCCAATCCTCAAATGCATAATTTATACAATGCTTATCGTGCAATGTATGAAGCGTTAGGAGTTAAGAATATAGATCTTATTTTAAAACCACAACCACAGCCTCAACCTATGGACCCAAGTGTTGAAGCAATTATGTCTTTATCAGGAAAACCTTTCCAAGCATTCAAAGGTCAAGATCACAAAGCTCACATTACAGCTCATTTAAATTTTATGACAACATCAATGGCTAGAGGTAATCCTTTGGTAACAGGATCTATGCAGAAAAATATTTTTGAACATATTTCTTTGATGGCATTAGAACAAGTTGAAATGGAATTCCAAGATCAGATAAGACAATTACAAATGATGCAACAGAATCCTGCTGCAATGCAGAATCCTGAGATGCAACAACAAGCTATGAATTTAAATATGCAGATCGAAGCTAGAAAAGCTATTTTGATTGCAGAAATGTTTGAAGATTTTGCTAAAGAAGAGAAAATGTTACTAGGTGATTTTGCAAATGACCCTATTGCGAAGCTAAAATCTAGAGAACTAGACATCAGAGCGAAGGATGATTTTGTAAAAGCACAACAAGCACAAGAAAAAATCAATCTTGATAAGATGAAAGCGATGATGAACCAAATGAATAAGGACGAAAAGCTTCAACAAAATGAAGATCTAGCAGAATTACGTGCAGCAACGTCATTGACTAAGCAAGAAATGTCAAATAGAAGCAAAATTCACGATTTTGGTAGAAATTTTAAGAAAAAATAAGTAGTATAAAACAAATAAGGAGAAAACATGGTAAAAATAACAAAAGTTCTTGGAGTCGGTAAAGATGGTTTCCAAAAAGGTGGAGTTGCAATTGGTGATTCGCCTGGAAAAGTAGGTATTGACCCGAGATCTAAAATTCTTTCAAATCAAGATCGTGTTTTTAACCAAATCGAAGAAGGTAATGTCGTTGAGGTTAGAGGTACGAGAAGAATGTTGAAGGATAAAAGTAAAAAAGCTACTTGGTACTAATATGGCTTGGTTTAGTCTAGCAAAGATTGCTTTTCAAGCGGGAAGTAAAATTTATTCTAACCGTCAGAAAACTAAAATGGCTATGTCTGATGCACAATTGATGCACGCAGAAAAAATGGCCCGGGGTGAGGAAGCTTACCAGGGCAAATTACTTGAAGCGAGACAAAACGATTACAAAGATGAATTCGTACTTATAATTTTAAGTGCGCCGATAATTGTACTGGCGTGGGCAGTTATATCGGACGACCCAACTGTGATGGACAAGGTAAATACTTTCTTTGAACATTTCAGTAACCTGCCAAAATGGTTCACTAATTTATGGATTCTCGTCGTGGCGAGTATTTTTGGAATTAAGGGAACACAAATCTTTAAAGGAGGGAAAAAATAATGCCAAATAGAAGGTTCAACAAACAAGTTACTAACAGCCGTAAACCTATGATGGGTGGCGGAATGTCTACAGCTAGAAAAGATATGAGATCTGGTTTCTACAAAGATGACATGGGCATGAGAGGTGGTGCTATGTACAAAAAAGGTGGAAAAGTAGGCAAGAAAAAACAAGGCTACAAAGCTAGAAAAGATGAATCTATCGCTATGAGAATTAAAAAGAAAAGAACTAAGAAGCAATTAAAAGCTTCTAGAGATGATTCTTATGGAAGATTCGGAAGTAAAGCTAAGAAGTCTGGTAAAATAAATAAATAAGGAAATATGAAACCAATAAGCAAAAGTAAAAACAAAGGCTTACTAAAATTAGCCAAAAAGAAACCTGAGTTAGCAAAAAAATTTGGTTACAATCCAAATAGAGTAGTTGCTAAAAAAGGTGGTAAAGTAAAACACAAAAGGAAAAGATAATGGCTGGTAAAGGTCTATATGCAAACATTCACGCTAAAAGAAAACGTGGTGGCAAGATGCGAAAAAAAGGTGCAAAGGGTGCACCAAAAGCAAAAGACTTTAAACGAGCAAAACAAACAGCGAGAGCATAATGGCAAAACTTTGTCCCAAAGGAAAAGCAGCAGCGAAGCGTAAATTTAAAGTTTATCCTTCCGCGTACGCAAATATGTATGCATCTGCAGTTTGCTCAGGTAAAGTTACACCGGGTGGAAAGAAAGGTCGTAAGAAAGCTGCTAATGGTGGCTTAATCGATATGACTAAAATGAGTTTGGTGTAATGGCTGAAAAAGGATTACGATCATGGGTAAAAGAGAACTGGGTAGATATTGCGAACAAGCGATCCGATGGTTCATACCCGAAATGTGGGCGCAGTGGTGGAGAAAAAAGAAAAAATTATCCAAAGTGCGTGCCCATTGCAAAAGCAAGAGCGATGAGCAAAGGTCAACGTGCGGGTGCCGTAAAAAGAAAACAAGCGGTAGCTAACACAGGACCTAAACCATCTAGAGCAGCAACCTTTGCAAAAAGAAAAAATGCTTACGTAGGAGGATTGATATGAAGATGCAACCTTATAATGGAAGTTACATCAAAGGTAACTTAGGTGGAGTCAAAGTTTCAAATCCAAGTTTAGTAAAATATTACGGGGATAAAATTATGCCACGTACAAATTTTGCAAAAGGTACTAATCCACCAAGAAACAAAAAGAACTTTAGACCTACAAAGTCTGGAGCAGGCATGACAGAAGCCGGGGTCAAAGCCTATAGAAGATTAAATCCCGGTTCTAAACTAAAAACAGCCGTGACCGGCAAAGTGAAAAAAGGGTCAAAAGCTGCAAACCGACGTAAGTCGTCCTGCGCACGTAGCGCAGGTCAATTAAAGAACTCGTCAGCTAAAACACGTAACGATCCAAATTCACGAATAAGACAGGCACGGAGAAGATGGAAATGTTAAATGAGAAATGGAATAATACAAGCACTAGAAGATAGGTATGAAGCAGAAATATCTGCAGCACATGCTACTATTAATATATACCTTACTAATTCAGTAGGAATTGGTGAGCATCCACAACATCTAGATGAAATAGATAAACAATTAGATAAAATTGCACAAGCAGAAGAAAAACTAGATGCTTTAGATGATTTTAGAAAAGGAGAGGAAGAATAATGGCTGATTTTGATGACGGCACAGTAATAATGCAATTACAAAAAATATTGAAAACTCAATATCAACAAATAGGGGACGCTATGATTGGTGGTGGGGTTGACAATATGGAAAAGTATAAATATATGTTAGGACAGGCACATGCCTATCAGTACATAACAGGGGAAATATCCAACCTGCTAAACAAAGGAGCAAAAGATGACAAAAGTACAATCCTCAGTTTCGGGAACACCAGAAACAAAAATAATAACACCTAAGACAGGATTAGTAGGAGTTAAAACAGGAAAGGTTCCAATTGAAAAAAAGGAATCAGCTAAATTACCTAACCCTACGGGTTGGAGAATATTAGTTTTACCTTTCAAAATGAAAGATAAAACTAAAGGCGGAATACACATTACAGAATCAACTTTAGAACGACAACAAGTTGCATCGACTTGCGGTTTAGTTCTAGCAATGGGACCTAATTGTTATGACAAGGGAAAATTTCCTGAAGGTCCTTGGTGCAAAAAAGGAGACTGGGTCATGTTCGCAAGATATGCAGGATCTAGAATACAAATCGATGGCGGGGAGGTTAGACTTTTAAATGATGATGAAGTTTTAGCCACAATAGAAAACCCCGAAGATATATATCATCAATACTAACATAGGAGAGGTCTATGCCAGAAACAGAAAAAATGGTTGATATTGATACTAGCGGAGCTGGTGCTGATATTGAAATTAAAGAAGAACAGAAAGAGGAGCAAAATGTCGAGAGTACTGAAAACAGTGTTGAGTCCAATGACACACCTGAGAAATCTAGTGAGCAGTTGGATGTTCGAACTGACGAGAACAATCAAGAACAAAGTGAAGAGAAAAAAGAAGAAGTAAAAGAAGAACCCAAAGAGGAACAAAAGAAAGAATTAGACGATTATTCTGAAGGAGTAAAAAGAAGAATCGGAAAACTCACTAGAAAATTACGAGAAGCTGAAAGACAAAGAGATGAAGCTACTACGTATGCTCAAAGTGTTTTAGGTGAACAAGAAAAACTTAAATCTAGATTAACCAGATTAGATACAGGTTATGTTTCTGAAATGGAAAATAGAATTAAGTCAGGTATGGAAGCTGCAGTAGCAAAATTAGCTAAAGCCAGGGAAGATGGCGATATGAAAGCTGAAGTTGTTGCTCAAGCAGAAATCTCAAAACTAGGTTATGAGGAAGCAAGACTATCTGAAATGAAAAGCAGATCAGTTAAAAAAGCTACACCTGTAGAACAACCAAAAACTAATCAAGAGACACAATCTACTCAATCTAGAGATCCTAGAGCGGAAGAGTGGGCTTCTAAGAATACATGGTTCAATAAAGACCCTGTAATGACTGAAGGAGCTCGTGTGATACACAGGATTTTAACAGAAGAAGAGGGCTATGACCCTGTTGGAAACCCCGAAGAATACTATGGGGAAATTGACAGAAGAATATCACTTGAATTCCCACACAAATTTGGTAATACTGTTAAAGAAACGACAAGTAAACCTACACAGGTCGTTGCTTCGGCAACGCGTAGTCCAAAGACAGGTCGCAAAATCCAAAGACTCACGCCGTCAGAGGTAGCAATAGCTAAAAAATTAGGTGTGCCACTTGATGAATATGCAAAATCAAAACGAAAAATCACGAAGGAGGTATAGGCATATGACAAAAAAAACAGAAGACAAAACAACTTCCCGTGCGAGTCAAACAAGGTCTAAAACAGAAAGACCTAAAGTTTGGTCTCCACCATCTTTATTAGATGCACCCCCTGCACCGGACGGGTACCAACATAGGTGGCTTAGAGAGTCATCATTAGGATTTGATGATACTAAAAATATTCAGAAAAGATTAAGATCTGGATATGAATTAGTAAGAGCTGATGATCCAATGTACAATGACATCGACCTATCTATGTATGCTCATTATGACACCGGTAAATACAAGGGAGTGATCGGTCAAGGTGGCCTGGTTTTGGCTAGGATACCGAACGAGTTCGCAAAGCAGTACATGGAGTACTATGAGAAACAAGGGCGAGATAATATGGAAGCCGTTGATAACGATCTCTTAAAGGACCAAGATAAAAGAATGCCTATCAATATTGACAGGCAGTCTCGTGTTCTCGGTGGTACGAAGAAATAATTTATTAGTTATTTCTAACTAACCAACGAATAAACAATTGATCTAGAAATAGGTCTTAACTAGGAGAAAAAACATGGCAAACAAAGACAGCGCGTTTGGTTTAAAACCAATCGGAAAAGTTGGTCAGAATGATGACAATCAAGGTTTGTCCGAGTACAAGACAGATAACACAAACAATAGTGCTATCTTCTTTCAAGATCCCGTTAAAGCTCTAGCAGCCGGCACGATCGGCGTAGCAGCGGCAGGGGATGTACTACTTGGTTCATTCAATGGTTGTTTCTTTACTGATTCAAACACACAGAAGCCCACATTTGCTAACCATCTTGGCGCAAGTAATGCAGCTACAGATATAGTTGGTTTTGTGGCGGATGATCCGTACGAAAGGTTTGAAATCCAATCAGACAACACACTAGCATCAGAGCAAACTGATGTCTTCAGATTGTACAATATTTTGTACACAGCGGGAGACTCAGCGAACAATGTGTCTAAAGTGGAGTTGGATGATTCGACAACAAGCACCGTAACGAATCAATTAAAAGTAATCGGAGTGAGCAAAAATCCAGATGGCAATGATTTAACAACTTCAAATGTTAATTTCGTTGTTACGATTAATGAGCACTTCTACAAAGCAGCAGTAGCTGGTATATAATAACTGAATAGGAGATAAAAAATGGCAATATCACGAGGACAACTAGTCAAAGAACTAGAGCCAGGTTTGAACGCCCTGTTCGGCTTGGAATATAAACGTTACGAAAATCAGCATGCTGAAATCTATGCGACTGAAACTTCAGACAGAGCGTTTGAAGAAGAAGTTATGTTATCAGGTTTCGCGAATGCTCAAGTAAAACCGGAAGGTTCAGCTGTAACTTTTGACTCAGCTCAAGAGACTTACACTGCGAGATACACTATGGAAACAGTGGCTCTTGCTTTCGCACTTACTGAAGAAGCAATCGAGGACAACTTGTATGACAGACTATCGTCTAGATATACAAAAGCATTAGCAAGATCGATGGCAAACACGAAGCAAGTTAAAGCTGTGAACCCGTTAATTAATGGTTTCACTACTTTCACATCAGGTGATAACAACGCTTTAATGAGCACGTCGCACCCAACGATCGCTGGTACTGTATCAAACAGACTTGCAA
>Ga0181397_1000223_pt1 | contig 21758 bp, 23 predicted proteins | sample 20SPOviralmetaG_FD_130126 | JGI IMG/M metagenome (GOLD analysis project Ga0181397, IMG submission 130126) | Marine viral communities from the oligotrophic San Pedro Time Series (SPOT) site, San Pedro Channel, CA, USA - 20 SPOT_SRF_2011-02-23 | ecosystem: Environmental > Aquatic > Marine > Strait...
AACTTCAAGCAATTGATCGACTTGTTCATCAGTCATTTCTTGAACTTGTTGTTGTCCTTGCTCAACAGCTTTGTTTTGAGCGAGTTGAATGAGTGCGTTCAAGGATACTTGAGAAAGAGCTTCTCCAAGAGTAGCTTGTCCCATAAATTCATTTGCTAATACAATAGCAGCATTTTTACGTTCGATTGATAAATTGTTTGTATTATCTTCGTTTGTTTGATTGTTTTGATCTGTCATGTTGTATTATAAGTATTTGCTCTGTGTTTTAAATTTTTTTTGATATTCTTTTAATATTATTTCATCTAGAAACAGTTGAGTCTTCATGGATTGAATTGTTTCGCGCTGATTTTGTATTAATTTATTTTGATCTAGTATAAACCATCCCATGTAAAAAAGCAACAATAAAATACTTATTTTTCCTAGCGCGTCATTCATGAATATATAATACACAAAAAAATATAATTTATAAAAAAATAAAATTGTGTAACATAATACATGGCCGATAAAAAGATAGAAGAATTACCGTTACTCCCAGAATCAGACTTTGACCCCATCAATGATCTTGTTGTTGTTCAACAGCCAGGAGGAGGAACTTTCAGAGCTCCAGCTAATCATTTGGCTAGCGCTATAGTTACGTCAACCGAGGGAATTGAAGAAGCAGCGAGACCCCAGATGGTATTTGAGAGAAATATGCAACCGGGTAACATGTTTTATTCCAACTACAAGCTGAGCGACAACTCTGGGTCATACAGTGGTACAGCTAAAGCTGTCAATCCAGATAAAACTTACACAATAATAAATTTGGGCTTCCACGGCCACCCGGGACGCGACATGACCTATGGACAACGTGTTTTGACGGTGCATGTTGGGCTCGAAATACCTGTTTATAACAGTCTTGGTGTGCGGAGTTATGATATTCCCTATGCAGGAGTGATTAGTAGCACCAAAGCAAGAATAGTTAACGAGGTTACTGTGAAGTTTTTTATTTACAATGGAAACCTTAGATGCTACACGGAGGGCACTCTCGATACATATGGTAATTTCAGTATTTTATTGTTGGAATCTTAATATTTGCGATTTAAATTTTAGTTTTTTTTACTTTTTATTCGTTTAATTTCGTCAGGCAATATTTTTGACACTTTGTCAAGTTTATTTTCCATCATCAATTCTGCAGGAGTCGCGCCATTTAATTTTGCGTTTTCTGTTTTCAACCAACAAGTTGATTGATAAGAGTTTAGATTTTTGCTGAGCGTTTCAAGGATGTTTCGTTGTGACATATGATGTATATTACACATTCTTTACATTTTTTACATTATAATGTATTGTATGTACTTTTGATTTGGATATTCGTGCAATTCTATAAATTCTCCTGTTTGCGGTTCAAATATATACCAATTTTTTGAAGTGAATACAATGTTTAACATGTGCAACCCTCCAGCAGGAACACCTCCAAATTCATTGATTTGTAAAACAGTCACAAGTCCGACTGCGCTGTCTGCATTTCCATTACCTTTATAGGCGGATATGCTGGCAAGTGATTTGTAAAGCATAGCAAAGTTATCGCAGTCCCAAGCTTCGCTATTATCTACGCCAGACATGATTCCATTTTGAAACTTCAAGTCTTTAAACCAACTATTAAATTTTCTCCAAAAAAAGTAATCTAATGGTTGATATTTTGAGTCAAGCATCAACATTTGAATGTCTGTTGGAACTTGTGTTTGAACACTATTAAAACTTTTTTGTCGATTAAAATAATATCCTAAATCTTTATGATATATTATTTTCGATTTATATTCCTTTTGAGTGGGTATGTTTTTGATTTGACTTAGATCTGTTTTTAGGCAAGATGTTAATATCCAAACACTAACAGTGAATATTCCTAAAACCAGCAGCAATTTATAGTAAGCATATTTATTCATATTATGTATTACACTAAAGAAAGTGTATAAAATATCATGGGACCAATATTAAACACTATCATAGGTGCCGGAATAAAGCTCGGTTGTAACTTGTTAAATGCATGGCTTGAGCAAAAACGTCAAGATCAATTGGCGCTCGCGGCAAGAGACGAAGCAATGCTAAAAGCATTAATCGACAGTCAACAAAAAAACAGTAGTGATCCTTTTGTCAAGGTGTCTCGTAGAATATTATTTATGAGTATCACTTTCACCATGTGTTTTTTGATGATTTATTATGCAATGAATCCACAAATAGAATACAGCATCATTGTACCTAAAGGAGAAGGTGGAAAGCTTGGCTTTGTGAGTTGGATATTTGGTGGCAAAGATTGGGAGATGGTAAGAATGACAGGAGGATTGATGTTAGCAAGTTTTATGGATTTGTGTTTTATGGTCGTTGGATTTTATGCGATACCAAGTAAACGCAGATGAGGTATATATATTTATCTTTTTTATTATTTAGTGGTTGCATAAGAAAAATCATACAGAAACCGCAAGAAATAGCGGAAAAAGCTTCTCCTCTGCAAGAAAATAATGTATCATATATTAGTGATGAATTGCAAAAGCTTGATGTTTATGGACCCTTGTTATGGTTCTCAATTATAATAGGATCGGTTATGCTTTTGGCCCTCTCGTCGAAATTAATTAAAAAATGAATAGTGGACTTGATATAATTAGTGTTTTAACAGGTGTGGTTTCTGCGGCTACTGCAGTATTCGGTATATATTTCAAGATAAAGTATGACGAAAAAAAGAGTAAGCAATTTAAGTATGAACCAAGCCACCACAATAATGTGATCACAGCTCTTGAATACCTTCAGCAAGAAACTGAAGCTGATAGAGTTTATGTTCTTGAGTTTCATAATGGGGATCATTATTTTTCGGGACGCAGTCAACAAAAATTGAGTTGTACATACGAAGTGGTTAGTGAGGGTATTAGCGCAGAATGTCACAAATTACAAAACATTCGAACATCAAATTTCCACGGATTGGTAAAAGATATTGCCAAAGAGGAAACATTTATATGTCAAAATCTACAAGAATATACAGAAGATATAACGCTCAAATCATTTCTTGAGGAAAAAGGTGTGAAAAGTATATTCGCAAGACCCATTAAGACATTAAATGGTCGCATTCTTGGTGTGATTGTACTGGATTATGTGAAAGAAAATCGCGCATGGGGAGAAGAAGCTGAAGAATTTGTAAAAAAACAAGCACGCGTAATTAGCGGTTATTTGATATAATTATATTTTGAGCTATAATATAAATATATTATGGCTTTCTCATATTGTCCTCATTGTGGTTTTAAAAATATGTATTCTTTACAGGCGCCGAAATTTTGCGGTGGATGTGGAGACAACTTAAACATATTATCTGCGGCTAAAACGAGTTCGACTAGCGCAAGCAAGTCGACACCAATCCGTCGAGAACCAAAGCGACGAGCCCCTGTTCAGCATGCAGAGGTTGACGATCCCAATGGTACAGATGTATATGAGGTGCCGGATATAACCAAGTTTTCATATAGTATCGAACAAGACAAAAATAAATTTAGTCTCAAGGATATTCTTCCACTTGAAGAAATAGAAGCTGTCAATAAAAATAATCAACCCAAACCTTCTCAAAAAAAAGCCAAAAGACGTGGACGACCAAAAAAATCCTGAATTCATCTACGAGGATAAATCTGACGAAATTGATCTCGAAATAAAAAAGAGAAGAGGCAAGTGGTTTCTCGACTCTCTTGCTTGGTTTGATTTTGAAGATGTTGAGCAAATCATAAAAGCTCACATTCATAAAAAATGGCACCAATGGGATCAACGAAGATCTTTGAAGCCGTGGATTAATAAGATTATTACAAATCAGATGAAGAACATTTTGCGAAACAATTACAGCAACTTTGTGAGGCCTTGCTTGAACTGCCCATTTAATCAAAATTGTGCCACAAAAGATGGGGGTGAGGCTTCTTTATGTGGATTTACCAAAAGCGGCCTACAGGACTCCTCTTGCCCCTTATACGCAAAATGGGAACGAACAAAGAAGTCTGCTTACGGAATCAAAATGGCACTCACCCTAGAAAATCATACTCATGAGGTTGGAGCCATGAAGGATTATAATTTTGATATTCTTGATGCACAAGACAAATTAAATATTCATATGAAAAAAGAGTTAAATGAAAAACAATATCAAGTATATGAATTATTATTTATTCAGCATTTAGATGAAGAAGCTGTTGCTAAAAAAATGGGTTACAAAACAAGCGAGAAGGGCAGGAAGGCAGGCTACAAGCAAATAAAAAACTTAAAGAAAATGTTCAAGCAAAAAGCTCAAGATATATTGGCTAGAGAGGATGTTATATCTCTAAGAACTGATCTACCGTGGATTTAACTAAAAAACAGAAAGATATTATCCGCGAAAACGCTGGAGATATCACCGACTTGACGGAGTTAACAAAATTAGTTTTTCCAGAATTAGAAAATATTGATGGGCGCAGCAAGCAGGGTAGATCTGTAAGAAAATTCCTTGCAGATAATGAGATAAATTATGAAACTCGTCATTTTGGAGCTAAGGATCCAATATCTTTAAATCAAGAACAAAAAGATTTTATCGATAACTCTATTAGTGATGGTATGACCTGCGGTCAAGTTGCAGCTATATTGTTTCCAGAAGCAAGAATAACAAAGGTTGGTCAAGAATACGTTGCTATTCACGCATACGTTGAAAGCAATGAACACCTAACAACTCCTGCAACTGAAGACGCAGCCTTTAGGAAATACTCTCCGCCCAAAGCTTCGAGCAAAATCATAAAGAAAATAAATGATTATGCTCAAACCAGCATTGATGAAAACAAATTAAGCATGGCGGAAAGAAAAGGAATTGAGTCGTTAGGTGGCTTTCTTGCTTCTCCCCGTTTTATACAAGTTATAAATAATTATGACAGTCAAGAAGACCGCGATTTGTTTGAAGCAGAGTTTGTGCGAGCTACATGGGACAAACCCGATTTAACAAGCGATGAAATTAATTTATACATCAATGTGTGCATGGATTATATTCACTTGAAAAACATACAAGGTGCAATAAATAAATTGAATAGAATGTTTGATGAAGCAGAAGATCAGCAAGATTTAACTGTGCGTCTGGCTGAACTATTAAAAACAAAAAGCGAAGAATATAATCAATGCGAAAAACGCATGGAGTCACTCATTCAAAAACTGCAAGGAGATCGATCAAAAAGAATCAATACCAAGCAACAACAGAATGCAAACATACTTGCTCTTGTGCAATTGTTTCAAGAAGAGGAGGAGCGAGCTGTTATGATAAAAATAGCTGAGCTACAAAAACAAGCTGCAAAAGAAGAAGCTGATCGTTTAGAATCGATGCCAGATTGGAAAGCTCGTGTGCTCGGTATATCAAAAGAAGACGTAATTTAGACAAATGGAACAGTGTAAAATATGCTCTGAGCAATTTGAGAGCGAAAAAAAATTACACATGCACTTGCGTTCTCACAAAATTACGCTTGCAGAATATTATACCCGATATTATCCTCGCAATAATTTACTCACTCAAGAACCTTTGCCATTCAAAAATAAAGAACAATATTTTGATCGTGATTTTGCCAATCGAGAACAGTTGTTGAATTGGTGCAAGAAAAGTCCTGACAAACAGGTTAAAGAATATATTATTGAGTTGCTTGAAAGACGAGTTTCAAGAAAAGAATTGAAGTATGGACCATCTCATTCAGAGTTGAAAATAAGTGATATGCCCACTATTGATTTGTATCAAAAGCATTTTGGTTCATACAGCAAAGCTTGTGAGTTGGTTGGAGTCAAACCACTGTTTAGTTCGCGGTTGCCAGATGAGTGGCAGAATGATGTACCAGATGATGTTAAAATATTCATTGATACTCGCGAGCAGCAACCATTAAGCTTTACCAATTCAGAATCATTAAAATTAGACTTTGGTGATTACGCTGTGGGAAAAGAGCATTACGATTATACATATGTTGATCGCAAAAGTGAAACAGATTTTAAATCGACGCTCAGCAAAAACAGTCTAAATAGATTTCGCGCGGAACTACAACGAACAAAAGATTTTGACAGCTACTTGTTTGTGGTAACAGAAACAGACATGAGCACCATGGAAAAAAGAAACAGGTGGTCTCCTCACACATCAAACATGAAGTATATATATCACAACATGAGAGTCTTGGCTCACGATTTCGCAGGAAATTGTCAATTCATTTTTACTGGCAGTCGAGAGCAGTCGGAAAATTTAATTCCAAAAATTTTAACGTTAGGCAAGAAATTATGGAATGTTGATTTACAATATTACATCAGTAATCGATTAATATAATGGCTTGGGAAACAGGAAATCAACTTTCTCGCACAGGCGATGACGACTTTAATAAACATCTAGGAGAACTCAAAGGCTTTATAGAGGAAAAAGAAGCAAAGCTTTTATTGTATAAATTTTTACGCGAAAATATAACATTCACTGCTGATTTGATTAGTGGCGTTCAATTGTTTCCATTTCAACACATGGCAATCAAAGCGATGTTTGAAACAGATTATTTTATGGGCGTATGGAGTCGTGGAATGAGTAAATCATTTACCACTGCGATTTATGCATATCTTGATGCACTACTCAATCAAGGAGTTGAGATTGGTATACTTTCCAAGTCGTTTCGTCAGGCAAAAATGATCTTTAAAAAAATAGAAGACATCGCAAGCAAGCCTGGAGCGACATATCTTTCTCAATGCATCACTCACAAATCAAAAAGCAATGATGAGTGGCTTCTTGAAATTGGAAGCAGTAGAATTCGTGCGTTACCACTTGGCGATGGAGAAAAGCTTCGTGGTTTTCGTTTTCACAGAATCATTATTGACGAGTTTGCGCTGATGCCTGAACGCATTTATAATGAGGTTATAATTCCATTCTTGAGTGTTGTTGAAAATCCAACTCAAAGAGAAGCTTTGTTTAATCTTGAAAGCGATTTGATTGGTCAGGGAAAAATGCAAGAAGATGATCGACATGTTTGGAGAAACAATAAACTTATAGCTCTTTCTTCTGCAAGTTATAAATTTGAATATATGTACAAAGCATATGAGCAATTTGAGAATTTAATTCGAACTGGCAGCAAAAAACAAAGTGATGCGCATCGAGTGATCATGCAATTTAGTTATGATTGTGCGCCAAAACAATTGTACGATCAAAATCTATTGGATCAAGCAAAATCAACAATGAGTCAAAGTCAGTTTGATCGAGAGTTTGGATCAATATTTACCGACGACAGCAGTGGTTATTTCAAAACATCTAAAATGGCATCGTGCACACTAAAAGAAGGAGAAACTCCAAACATCGAAGTGTGTGGAGAAGTTGGAGCAAAATACATTCTTGCATTTGATCCTAGTTGGGCAGAAAGTGAAAGCAGCGATGACTTTGCAATGATGGTGCTAAAATTGGACGACAAGAAGTCAATAGGAACTGTGGTTCACAGCTATGCATTAAGCGGAACAAACTTAAAACAACACATCTTTTATTTTTATTATTTACTTACTCATTTTAATATTGTATCTATTGTTGGAGATTATAATGGAGGAGTGCAATTCATCAATGCATGCAATGAAAGTAGTTTGTTTACAAAAAATAAAATCAACATCAAATGCCTAAACACAAACTTTGATGATCTCGAACACTATCAAGCAAAATTGATAGAAGGAAAGAAAGAATATAATTTAGAAGACAAAACAATTTGTTATCTGCGAAAACCTACCAGCCAGTGGATTCGCTTGGCTAATGAATTACTGCAAGCAAATTTCGATCATCATAGAATTTTCTTTGCAAGTCGCGCGATTGATGATGCATATAATGAACAACGCAAAAAAAAGATACCAATTCAAGACATCAAGTTCTTGAGAACCTCTCAAAGTTTAGAGCGCCAAACAAATGCTGCAAAAATGATTGACTTTGTGGAGCATCAATTTGATATGATGAATTTGATAAAGGTTCAATGCTCTCTTGTTCAGATCACAACATCTGCAGGTGGCACGCAAAATTTTGATTTACCGCCAAGTTTAAAACGTCAGACTGGACCAGAAAAGGCAAGAAAAGATAGTTATTCTGCGTTGATACTTGGAAACTGGATGGTTAAATTGTATTATGATATGATGGAGGCAAAAACAGAAAATGTGGACTATACTTTTACTCCCATGTTTATAAACTGAGTGTACCATTTATTTAAATGTCTAAAGAATATAAATACACCGCGACTTTTGATAGCGTAATTTTCGCATCAAGCGATATTGAACATGCCAATATTAGTCAGGCATCTCTTGATTCACTCAAACCTCTGATTCCTCAAAATATCGATCTTGATAGAAACATTGACCTGCTTGGAGTGGCATTCAATGCAGCAGTAGTAAATAAGTTTAATAAAAATGGAGACGGCATTGATAGTGAGGCTGCTGTAGCAATCAAAGATTTTTTCATTCATAAACCAACTAACATTGAACACGATAGAGACAGAATTGTTGGACATATCGTATCTGCTGGATTCTCAAGATATGATGATTCATCTGAATTAATAAGTGATGATGAAGCTTTAATTACTGAAGGTGCTTACAATATTGCACTTGCCGCAGTAGTCTACAAAACAGCAAGTAAAGAGTTCGCTGATTTGGTTATGAACTCAACTGACCCAGAAAGCGATTATTATCAAACTGTTTCTACAAGTTGGGAAGTTGGTTTTAATGATTATGTAATATCTGTTGGTGGAGATGACTTGCACGAATCAACAATTGTTTCAGATCCTCAAGAGATTGAAGCATACTCTCCTTATTTAAAATCTTTGGGCGGCAAAGGAACATTGAAAGACGGTCGAAAAGTTAATCGCTTGATTGTTGGTGAGATATATCCATTAGGAATAGGTTTCACTTCCAACCCTGCGGCAGATGTAAAAGGTTTGGTCACTCAACAAGGTGAACCCAAGGTTGCAGCATCCAGCAGAAATGAACCAATCGACAAATTAATAACAAAAAGCAAAAAAACTTCCCATTCCTCTCAGGAAAATGTACTAAACAAAGAAACCAATAATAATACTATTATGGACAAAGACACAATCATAAATGAATTCCGAGCAGCTTTAGACGAAAAGCTTGGCAACCAAGATTTCTCTGAAGAGAGCGTCGCAAGCATCTCAAAAGTGTTTATCGAGGCTATCCGTGAGAAAGGCGAACAATACGTTGCTGATCTCGACAAGGCTAAAGCTGAAAAAGAAGAAGCTGTTCAGGCTCAAAATTCTCTTCAAGAGAAAATGGGCGAAGTGGAACAGCAACTACAATCCACTCAAGAAAAGCTTTCAGTTCTCGAACAAGAGAATACTGCTCGCGAATCTGAAGTTCGTTTTAACGCTCGCATGGAGATGTTAAACGAAATCTATGACCTTGATGAAGAGGATTCCAAAATCGTAGCATCTGAACTTACTGACCTTGATGAAACTGAAGAAAGTTTCGCTGGTTATCAAGAAAAACTTGCCAAGGTTTGGAAACATAAAAACAAAGAATTTATCGCTGCCGAGCAAAAGGCATTCGAAGATCGTGTAGCTGCAGAAGTTGCAAAGCGTCTCGAAACAGTCGAAGCTGCGACAGAAGAAAAAACAGAAGTTGAAGTTGAGGTTGCACAAGCATCCGAAATTCAAGAAGAAATTGAGGCCTCAGAAGAAACTTCCGATGAAGTTGCTGAAGCTCTTGACTCTCTTGAAGTTGAAGAAGCTGCAGTTGTCAACAACAATGAAAGTTCCTCGGATGGAGACTCACTTCGTGATCGCCTTTCCAAGACCTTCAAAGATTCTGTTAAAATTTCATACTAATATATAGAAAGAAAAAAATTATGGCAAAAAGAATACTACCATACCGAGACTACAGTGAGCACGACGTTGTTAATCTGTTTGCTCTTGACGTTTCTGGGTTAACCTTGACAAACTTGGTTCCCAATAACTCAACTGCGCAAGCTTATGATTCAGGCGTTGTGGTTAAAGTAAAAACAGGTGTCCTACCCGGTGACGCGCCTTCGCAACTAGACTCCGCCAGCGGAGACAAGCTAAGAGATTATCTTGGTGCTAGTTTTAGCTCTGCGCATATCGGATATAATGCATACCCCTCCAACGGTATGACAGTGGAACCTGCTGATGGCGGCGACGTAGCTTTAGGAATCACATTACGTGAAACCTTGGCTTTCGACGAAAACGGAGAAAAACTTCTCTATTACAAACAAAAATTGGACGAAGCTCAAGCTGTTCTTCCTGGCGAAACAGTTCCTGTTTTGACTAGAGGACTAGTTCTTTTAGGTGCTAAGTCTTTTGTTTCTGGCGAAGAACCTACAGTTGGCCAAGCTATTTATCCTGGAGCAGGAGGTCTTTTGACTGATACAGCTACAGGTTCTGAAGCAGCCGTTGGAGTTTGTGTCGCAACAGGACAAGATTCTGGAGCGGGTGCGACAACAAAGTATCTCTGCAAAATCAGCTTCTAAGAAAGGAAATTTAATATAATGAAAATTACTTTACAAAACACTCCCGAGCAAGCCGAGCTTATCAAAGCTATGGCTTCGAAGAATCGCGATGTTGCATATGAAGCTCAAACTGCTTTAGCCGAATTTATCGGTCCAGTTTTGGCAGAAGTTGTCAACACAGCTCCTACAGTAAGTAACATGTTTACTAGTCTTCAGTTTAACAGTGACGAGAGCCCAAGTATTCCTTTGGATCTTTACCACGACATTACTGACGAAGATTACATCCAAGTATGGAGTCAATCAGTTCCTGGTGGACTTCCTACCAACCAAGTCGCTCCTTCACAAAGCGAGCTTAAGTTCACAACTTATACTCTCGACAGTGCATTGAGTTTCGACAAGCGTTATGCTTCTCGTTCCAGACTTGACGTTGTTAGTAAGACATTCACACGTATGGCGCAAGAAATTCTTCTTAAGCAAGAAAAAACTTCTGCTACAATGATCATGACTGCTTTGGCTAATGCTTCAACAAATAGCGAAAAACACGTTATGCGTTCTGCACAAGCTAATCGCTTCTTACTCTCAGACCTCAATAAATTGTTCACTAAGGCCAAAAGAATTAATACTTCTTGGACTGGCGGAACACCTGCTGATCGCCGTGGACGCGGAATCACAGATCTTCTTGTTTCTCCTGAAATCGTAGAAGAAATTCGTGGTTTAGCTTACAACCCAATTAACACAATTGGTGGAGCTGGTGGCGTACCAACTGCTGGAGACGGAATTGCTGGTACAGACACAATGCGTGACGCTATCTTCAATAGCGCTGGAATCCCTGAGTTCTACGGCGTATCCATTCAAGAGTACAATGAATTGGGTAATGGTCAAAAATGGAATACTGTTTTTGATACCGCTGCAGGTAGTACAAGCTATGACGATCACTATTCTGTGAGTGCTAGTGCAACAACATTCGATGGTGCTGCTGAGCAAATCCTTGTTGGTGCTGACCTTAGTCGCGAATCCATGATTCGTGCAGTAGCTACCGATTCCGAGTCCGGAGATGAGTTTTCTCTCGTATCCGACGATCAATTCGTAACACGTCAATCCAAGATTGGTTATTACGGTTCTCTCGAAGAGGGTCGCATGATCATCGACGACCGCGTATTACTTGGTCTTATCGTTTAATTTTAATTTAAAAATTAACGTTTTATAAAAGGTCCACCTCAGGAAACTGGGGTGGATTTTTTATTTTATCAATTTACTATATATTAGTGTATAACCCTAAAAGGAAAAAGGTATAATTATGGCAAACAAAAAAACAACATCGAGCAAGTCTACTGCTTCTAAAAAGGCAACCGCAAAAAAGAAGAAAGTACAACTTGAGAATCTTCAACAAACAAACGGAAAAAGTTATGAAGACCAAGTCGCTAAGGCACGCGAGCTTGAAGAAATTCTAGGTATTCCAAAAATCAATCCATTTAAAACCAATGATAAAAGAGTGTTTACTGATATGCTCCAAGACATGAATCTTACAGATCTTCAAGCATTCGCAGTTAAGGTGGGAGTATTTCCAGCTGGAAACAAAACTGTGTTAAAAAATAAGATTAAACGCGCATTCGAAGCAAGTTTACATGGCAAGGGAAGTGTTCAAGTTATGGGAGAACCTCTACACCTTGATCCCAATAATCCAAAACATAAAGAGGTTATCGATTATTTGAGAGGTTAATATGGCTCACGACGTACATCCAGATACAAACCTTGGCCATCTGGCGGTTTTTATTCACGACCAAGAAATTGCTTACGAACCACAGGGAGGAGCTAGAGAAACACAAATTGGCTTAATATCTGGATGGCTTGAGGGTCATTTAGGAGAATTAAATAACTTAATTTATGCTCAATTTAGTGGAACGAATCCTAGCGGACTTAATCTTGAAGAACAAGCAATATTAACAGAATTATATGTTAGCGAGTATAACCGCAAATCTCATCGTAGGGTATTAAGGGGTATTGATGGAAGCGATGGTAATGCAGACTTTCAGGTTATAAGAGAAGGGGACTCTATGATTCAAAGATCAAATAAAAATCTTACTGCGAAAAGTTATCATGAAGCATACTTATCCTCTCAGGAAAGATTGAAGGATTTGGTTCATGCATATAACCTATATGGAGCTAAACCTAGTCAAGTATTCGGGGCAGATGCACCCGCCACAGGGCAAAATTCAAATCTCGACGGATATTATAATTAAAACAGTGTAATAATATTATTATGAGCGAAATTTCAGAAAGTAATTCTAATTCCAATAAAATCATCAAATCTCAACTATTCCATATTTGGAAAAAAGCTAGATTAATGTATGAGATGGTAAAAGATGATACCGAGCTAGAAGATTGGGTGCGCAAGAACGTAAATGAAGCATACGAAAACATCGATAAAGCATTACAATATTCTGAGTATGAAAAAATGTTTCCAGCTCAAAAAGAAGAAGAAGCTGATTCTGAGAAAAACAATTATTTGTCTAATCAAGATAAACGCTATCCAACTCCTGCTGCACAAGAAAATGGCGATCAATTTATTACTCGTTGTATACTAGATGCAAATATGAAAAAACGTTATCCTGTTCAAGGTGATCGTTTTAATGCTTGCATGAGCATTTTCAATGAAAAGAAAAATGATACTAGCGAAGATCTTCACAACAATCCAGGCGAGAAGTTCGAAGATCCTATGAAGGTTAAGGGTCCCGAACTTCCCGATCCAGTCAAACCTCTTCTTCCGTAATTTTGTATTTTAGTTCTCCTTTTATTAGCGAGAACTTGATTGCTGAATTTTCGGGTAATTGTTTGCTAAGAAGCAGTGTGCTCAATTGATTTTCGATTAATTTTTGTATTATTCTTTGTATTGGACGAGCTCCCATTTTTTCTTTAGCAGCTTGCTCAGCAATGTATGTTGCCGCTTTTGGAGTAATAGACATTTTTATGTTTTTATTAACCAATTTATCTGATACTTTAGAAACTTCTAATTTTACTATTTTTGTGAGTCCTTCTACATCAAAGTCATTGAATAATATTACTTCGTTTAATCTATTGAGGAATTCTGGACGAAAGAACGTTTTGAGTTCTGTGAATAGTTTGTCTTTAGCTACCTGTTCAGTATCACTTTGACCAAAACCAATGTTTGGTTTTGCAGCTTTCTCACTACCTATATTACCTGTTAGTATAATTATGCAGTTGTTGAAATGTATTTTTCTGCCAGAATTATCTGTAACCACTCCCTCTTCCATGATTTGAAGAAGAATGTTAAGTACTTCTGGATGAGCTTTTTCGACCTCGTCAAACAAAACAACACTGTATGGATTGCGGCGAACCTTTTCTGTAAGTTCTCCACCTTCTTCGTATCCCACATAACCTGGTGCGGCGCCAATCAATCGAGTCGCAGCAATCTTTTCGCTGTATTCGCTCATATCAATTTGAATCAATGTACTCTTACTGCCGTAAATAAATTCAGCGATACATTTTGCGGTGTGAGTTTTACCTGTTCCACTTGCCCCAACAAGAAGAAAGCTTCCCACTGGTTTGTTTGGATCTTGAAGGCCTGACTTGGATCGCAGTATCGATTCAGAAATTTCTTGTAAAGCTTGTTTTTGACCAACAACCCTACGGTTAAGATTTTTAAACAGTCCAAGCATTTTTTCACTATCTTTTTTGCTCATATCTTTCACTGGAACTCCAGTTTTTGAACTTAGCACTTCGAATATATCTTGAGGTTTTACAGAAATACGTTTTTTCATTGTTTTTTCTGCCCACTTAGTTATGATTTTATCGTATTTTTCAAGAAGATCTAATTGTTCTTCTTCTATTTGATCATATGCGTATCCAACAGATTGAAGTTTAGATTCTTTTAATGCTAACTTTTCAAGTTCACACTCAATATCTTTTGCTTCTTGAGGTCGTTCTATATTTTTAATTTTTACTTTTGAACCCGCTTGATCTAAAATGTCAATAGCTTTATCTGGAAACTGTTTGTCTAGGATATATTTTGCAGAAAGTTCAACAATCAAATCAAGAGTTTCTGCAGGGTAGAGTATACTGTGAAAGCTTTCGTATTTATCTTTTACTCCTTCCAGAATTTGCCGCGTTTCGTTTTTGTTTGGTTCGATAACCTTTACTGATTGGAAGCGGCGATCCAATGCTCCGTCTTTAAGGATTGTTTTTTTGTATTCGGTTTGAGTAGTAGCTCCTATACATTTCAGTTCTCCTCGAGCCAAAAGAGGCTTTAAAAGATTTGCTGCATCCATACTACCTTCGGCGCTTCCTGCTCCCACAAGAGTATGTATTTCATCCACAAACAATATAATATCTTTGTTCTTTTTTGCTTCTTCGATTACACCTTTTAATCTTTCTTCAAATTGGCCACGGTATTTAGTTCCTGCGATTAACGATCCTAAATCAAGAGAGTATATTACTTTGTTTATTAAAAAGTCGGAACTTGTGCCTTTGACAATGTTTTGGGCCAACCCTTCAACAATTGCCGTTTTACCAACACCTGGCTCTCCTAGAAGTACGGGGTTATTCTTCGTTCTGCGACAAAGAATTTCTGACACATCATATATTTCACTTTCTTTACCAATGATATTATCAAATTTTCCTTGTTTTGCAGCTTCATTTAAATTGGTGGCAAATTTTTCGAGGTTTGGTTGTTTTGATTCTTTTACTGTTTGCGCATTCTTTTTGATGAATTTTATGCGATCTTGTTTGGGTGGGGTTTGTTCTTTTGATATATGTAAATATTCTCGTACTTCTGCAATGATATCATCTTCACTTGCATGAAAGTGATCAAAAAAGCTGGGAATACTAGAGTGTTCATACTTTAATAAAGCTAGCAACATGTGTTCTACACCAACATATTCATGCCCGAGTTTGTCACTAATACTCGCTGCAACTTTCAATACAAGATGAAAATGTTCATCATATTCTGCATGAAAATCTTCGGGTATAAAAGCTTGAGTACTGTCGCTTTCTACAATATAAAATGTTTTCTCGATCTCTTCCTTGAGAAGATCCTGATCGATCTGTAATAAAAATAATATTTCGCTCAAAATTCCTGCATTCAAATTGACCATTCCGTAAAACAAATGCTCTAGGCTAATAAATTCATTTCCGAATTTAGTGGCTACTCTTTTTGCTTCACTGATCGCTTGTTGCGCACGCGGCGTAAAGTTTGGTTTTGGAGTCATCTTCATTGATTTACACGCTAAATTACTTAACGTCTGACATTTTCATGTAGATTTTTTCATCCATTATATTTAATGAATCGAGAAAAACAATATCTTCACCTTTGCGTCCATATGCTACTATTATACTCTTTTTTACAGGAGTTTTCTTGTCAGAGTCAAAATATCTGTCATAAAATTTTCCTCGGCGAGAATTTAATAACATTGCGTCATATCTTCCATACTCGTCTGCGATACTTAATTTCATATATTTGTTGCCATTTCGTGAGGTTCTTTTGATACAATCTTCCACCACACCAATAAACTTTCCCTTGTCATCTGCATCCATGAGTTGCAGATCGCGAGAATCTTTTAATGAATTGTAACTGTCTGTAAAACATGTTTTGAGATTAGAGCTGTGACTGTATCCAAGAAGTTCTGTTTCAAAATACCAATTTGCAAATGTTTCATATTGTTTATTTTTATCATAAATTGATTTATATACATCATATTTTCTTTTGAATGTTTTGAACCTTGATTCTTTCATTAATGGTTTACCATCATCTCCCACAAGATCACCTTTTTTTGCATCTGCAATACAATTTAATAATTTATATTCATATTTATCGCCGAGAAGTATAAAGTTTCGTTTTTCGCGGTCGGTTAATTGATTGAATGCTTGAGCTTCAAGAACCATAAGTGACCTGTTAGACCCTTTACTTTCTAGTGCTCCAGCCTGAATTAACGCGCTCAAGATACCAATATTCAATCCCGCTTGCTTTGCAGCAAGAAAAATATCATATTTAGTTGGCGTTTCACTCGAACGAAAATCACGCAATGACTGCAAAGATTTTTCACTAACGCCTTTTATACTATTCAAACCAAAGCGAATATCCTTACCCTCAATGGAGAAGTCCATGCCAGATTTGGCCAAGTCTGGAGATAGTAATTTTATACCAAAATGAGATAATTCTTTACTAACTTTAGATATTTCTTCCTGTGGCGCAGGTTCATACTTTGTCATTTTTAATAACGAAAGAAAGAATTGTTGTGGATGATTAAATTTAAGATATGTAGTCCATGCAGAAAGAACTGAATAACTTAAAGAGTGTGATTTGTTGAATGAATAGTTTGCACTATCCTCTGCAACGCTCCAAAGTATTGTTCCAACATCTGGACTCAATCCTTTCTGTCTTACTTTCTCTTCAATCTTGGCTTTCCACGCAGGCATTTGGTCAATCTTTTTCTTTCCTACTATACGACGAAGTTGTTCTGATTCATCAAGAGTAAATCCAACTTTAACCGCCATTTGCATAAGTTGCTCTTGGTAAAGCGGAATTCCTCCTGTATAATCTAAAACGTCTGTAAAAAATTCATGAATCACTTGAGCTTCATTTGTTTCGATATAAGTCGCATAGTCCCCTAAGAACTCAAGAGCTCCTGGGCGACCAATAGCTATAACCGCGCTAAGCTGCTCAAGGCTCTGTGGTTTAACTTTCTTGCAGACACGATAGTTTGTATCAGATTCTAACTGAAACAAGCCATGGGGCGCTCGTAGGCCCTGTAATGGTTTGAATATTTCTGCATTGTGAAGATCAATTTCATTACAATCAATTCCAAGACTCTTGCATACATCATAAATCACGCTTAACGTGCGCAATCCAAGAATATCAAACTTGACCATCAGTTCAGACACCCAATTCATATCATAACCTGTGACTAATGCACCATCATTTGATGTTTGCACAGGGCAGATATCAGTCATTGTGTCAAACGAAATGGCAATACCACTTGGGTGGACACCCGTGTTTTTGTTTAAGCCTTCAAGCTTTAGGGCGATATTAAATACTTCTCCATTCTGCGCCGCCCAATCGGTAAATTTTTCACTCTCTTCAATAGCAGTCTGAAGGGGCACAACAACTCCAAAACGTTTTGGAATAGTATCACTCACTTCATTAACTTGCTGCTCGGTGAATTCACCAACAATTTTACCACATTCTTTGACACATAATTTGCCACTAAGAGTATTCAGTGTAAGAATCTTTGCGGTACGAGCAGGATGTTTGCGCTCGATATAATCTATAACTTCGGCACGACGCTCATAAGCGATGTCGTTATCTACATCTGCCAACAAGCTTCCGTCAAGATAAGTGACTCCATCTTTTTCGGTTTTGCGAGCACGACTTTTCGAAACAAATCGCTCAAAAAACAAATTATATTCTACAGGATCAACATTTGTTACTCCAATCAAATACAGTACAAGTGAGCCCGCTGCGCTTCCTCTGCCTGGACCAGTTGGAATATCATTCTCATGACAAAAATTAAGTATATCCCAATTTAATAATATATAATCAATAAATCCTAGTTCATCTAATATTTTTAATTCTGATTTTGCACGATCAAAGTATTCTTTTTTATTATCAAACTTATCGATTCCGCGATCGTATACGCCTTTATGACATAGTTTACGAAGAAAGTCAAAGTTGGATATGTCTGGAGATGTTTCCAGCATTTTATAATACTTCTCTTCGATTTTAATATTTGGAAGACGCACTCCTGGAGGAATGCAATCTTCATAACTTGTAAATTGTTTTGTGAATTCGCTCATACTTCTATTTCCCAGATCATTTTTTTAAATACTTCAAAATTAACAGTAATGTCATACAAAGCGTCATGCAACTTTTTTTCATCAAAGTCGATGTCGAAATCTTTGCAGCATTGTTTTAAATTACAACTCAAACCTCTTTCGATCAAGTGGTTGAGTCGATATTGCCAAGCAAGAAAGTCGTCATCTTTATCTAACTTGATTCGCTTCTTGAGTGCTTTCGCCAAACACAAGGTGTCAACAAGGTGCTCTGTGTAACTATAATCAGCTTGAGCCTTTGAGTCAACAAGTTTACGATGTAGATTGTGCATGTAAACATCAAAGCCTAGTAGATTGTGTCCAACCTTAAGATAAGAGTCGTCATACAAATACTTCTCTAAATGATCAAGTGCAGCTTTTGGGCAGGTTGCTTTCTTTTTATACTTCGCTTCTGTAAATCCTGTAATTTTTGCAGCCTCTGGGGACACATGAAGCTCGTCCCATTTGAGCCAATAATCTTTAGATTCTACAATTTTATTATTCTTTATCACAAGAAATGCTAATTGCCAAGGCTTATTGTTTGCAGTTAAGTTGAGATTACAGGTTTCGTAATCAAAAACAAGATAATTTTTGTTCTTTTGAAATCTAAGTAGTGATTCTTTCATTTTAAATCTTTTCTTTCTGGGTTGCCATAATTTATAAAAAGTTCTTGTCCCTTGGAAATTTTTTGGTTAGTTTTATATTTAAACACAAAATCATTATAATCTATATCCCATTCTATATTAGGGTTTAATGAGTGATTGTATATCATACCATAACCTAGTACTGCTGCTGTTGAGAAAATTTTTGAAGAGTCATCATATCCAAGATCTTTCAATTCTTGAAAGAAAGAATTTTGAATATCTTGGTCATCAATTCTTAGCTTAAAAAGCGATTGAAAATTTAATCGTTCATTTTCTTCTGCACTGAATTTTTCATTATAAAATAAAGAAAATACATATCTCTTCAGCTGCTCATCTTGAAGGTCACTTGCGCAACCAGAAATTATGAAATGCGATTCTTCAATTAATTCTTCTTGCTCAAGGTCTTGAGCGGCAAAGACACCCCTTCCCTTGCAGGAAGATTTTCCTACGAAAATTTTCGTAAGTGGTAATAGTTTATCTTTCATTATTCTCCTTCCAGCTTTCGAAGCAAAATTCATTGCTGCCGAAGTGATCTAAGTTTGGTTTACTTAATGTTTTGTTTCCAAATGTTCTACCAGTAATACATTTATATGTTTGTAGGGCAGTTACGTCTGATTTATTTTTATAGTATATACTTTTTGTATATTCCACTTTATTGTTGTCTTTAGAGGCGTAGTTTTTTACTTTTTGTTCTAGGAAATTGTCGAAAGGTAAGCCGTTTTGCTCGATAAAGAATGTTGGCTTGGTGAAGTCAAAACTTGGTGTGCAGTTTGCGAACTTCATAAGATTGTTATAAATAAAACTATCATAAAAAGGTATTGCTAGAATGAGATGTTTATCGTTCCAATGTTTCTTTAGCACTTTTTGATCCACGCAGTTGTAATGTTTGGTGAATGCTTCACTATATATTGTATTTAGTAATTTGCATCCTTCGGCGTCTCGCGCAAACAATATAATTTTATGCGAACTCTTTACAGATTCTTCTTTTGGGTCGACACTTGCATTCTCTCTCATATCAATGCGCAATCCAAAGATAAGTTTTAATTTTAAATTATCCGCATTTTTTTTGGCTTGAAGAAATCCTGTTAAAGAATCCTCAACGAGGATCACTTGTTTTAATTTATTTTCTACAGCAATACTAAAAACACTGTCTGATCCGCCTTCTTTATGTGTAATTGGATCATCCAGAGTTAATATACTCTTGCCGATTGAATAGTGGCTTTTAAATAAAGGTAACATGCCAACTATTTTATCAAAACGCAATGATATTGTCAAGCTTGAAAAGTTATAAACATACAGATAATTTCAATTGACATAACCCCAACTAAATGTTACTATTTAAAACATAATATGGATATAAAAGTAAAAAAAAGAAATGGTCGTCTTCAGGATTTTATTGTCGAGAAGATTAATGCTAATGTAGAGCGTGCGTGCGAAGGAGTGTCTGATGTTTCGGTCAGTGAGATTGTATTAGATGCACAACTTCAGCTGTACGATAAAATTACAACCAAAGAAATCGACACGTCACTTATATTAAGCGCACGAGAAAAGATAGAGAAAGAGCCTAATTATAGTTATGCCGCAGCTCGACTTCTACTCAACACAGTATATAAAGAAGTATTTAAGGAAGGTGTTGACAGCGACGCTTTTCGATTGCAATATCGCAAGAGTTTTATTCAAGGAATCAAGAAGTTGGTTAAAAGTGGAAAACTGAACGAGCGCATGCTTGAGTATGATTTAACTCAATTATCTGAAGCGCTTCGAATTCGTCGAGACAACTCTTTTAAGTATCTTGGTATTCAAATTCTCACAGATCGTTATTTTATTCGTGAAGACGACAAAATCATGGAAGCTCCACAAAGTTTTTGGATGAGGGTTGCCATGGGACTTGCTCTAAACGAAGAGAATAAAGAAGAGTGGGCGATTAAGTATTATGATCTTTTTAGTCAATTTTTGTATACTTCTTCTACTCCAACTCTTTTTAATAGTGGAACTGCTAGATCTCAGTTGAGTAGTTGTTACCTTAATACATTTGATGATAGTATTGACGGTATTTTTGATGGCGCTTGGCAAGAAGCGCGAAAAAGCAAGTATGCAGGCGGTCTTGGATTAGACGTTACTCCATTTCGTTCTACAGGTTCTCACATCAAGGGAACAAACGGTATCTCTAGCGGATTAGTTCCATGGTTGAAGATTTACAACGATCTTTTGGTTGCTGTAAATCAAGGTGGCAAGCGTCCAGGTGCTGGATGTGCATATCTTGAACCTTGGCATTTAGATTTTGAAGACTTTCTTAATCTTCGTAGGAATACAGGCGATGATCGTCTACGCTGTCACGATATGAATACAGCATCTTGGATTCCTGATGAATTTATGCGCCGAGTTCAAAATGAAGATGCTTGGTATTATTTTGATCCTCGAGACACAGTTGGAGAAGATGGGAAAACTTTGCACGATTGTTTCGCTGAAGATTTTGACGCTCGTTATAATAAACTATGTAATCAAGCAGAAGAAGGTATCATTAAAAACTATCGAGTAGTTCCTGCAAAAGAATTGTGGAAGAAAATGCTAAAGGTGTTGTTTGAAACGTCCCATCCATGGTGCACATTCAAAGATCCATGCAATATTCGTTATACTAATCAACACGAAGGTATTGTGCACAGCAGTAATCTTTGCACTGAAATCACACTTCACACCAAAGCGTCTGAATATGATAAAGGCGAAAAAACAAAAATTGGTGAAACTGCGGTTTGTAATCTTGGATCAGTCAATCTACTCAATCATTTAAAAGATGACAATACTTTAGATTATGATAAATTAAAAAATACAATACA
>Ga0181397_1000227_pt1 | contig 21693 bp, 42 predicted proteins | sample 20SPOviralmetaG_FD_130126 | JGI IMG/M metagenome (GOLD analysis project Ga0181397, IMG submission 130126) | Marine viral communities from the oligotrophic San Pedro Time Series (SPOT) site, San Pedro Channel, CA, USA - 20 SPOT_SRF_2011-02-23 | ecosystem: Environmental > Aquatic > Marine > Strait...
CTGGGCTACCTTGGGGAAATGGGTAGCACAAGGAGACATTCGTATGACGTTCTTGGCGACTCAGTATCTACAGCAGCAAGGATTGAATCAAAATGTAAGGAGTACGGGTGCGTCTTACTAGTCGGTGAGAACACCTACAATCAAACAAAGGATGACTTCTTTTACCTAAAAGTTGACGACCTTGCAGTCAAAGGTAAGAGTGTGGGCATCCGTATATATACAGTTATAGACTCTCATTGTGATACGGAATCACAAGAGAACCATAAGTTAATGCACAGTCATTATACTACCCAGAATTTCGACAAATGTATACGAATGTGTCAAAATTTGAAGGGTGAGTTTGGTGGACAACTAGATAAGTATTATGACATGTGGATTGAACGATGTGAATACATGAAGACTCAAAAACTTCCAAAAGATTGGAATGGTGTATTCATAGCAACAACAAAATAATGAGGTGATAATAATGTTGTGGAAAAATTTACTACTAATGAAATTTGAAAATGGATTTCGTATTTTATCTGAAAAAAATACAGAAGATAAACATTTTGTAATTGACGATGTTGAAGTCAATATTGGTGACGAATTCAGAGTGGGCCCAAATGGTTACTTTGAGTTTATCGGCAATCCATCCAAAGAACTTACGGAAATGTACAAATGATGTGGTTAGATTATACTGTCGACCAAGCTGGTAAGAATTTTACAGTGAAGGGCGATTGGAAAGGTGAAGTTATGGGTTGGGACAAGGATGGAAATCCTGGCGCTAAGGAAAATACCCTATATCAACCACACGATGTGTTTGTAGTTAATGAAGATGGATGGTTACTGCATGTTGGAAAAGACGGTGATGTTTTAACTAAGAAACACATCAAGTAATTAACCATTCATTGGGTTAAAATCACCATCTGTTGTGTTTGTTACACCACCTGTTGGAATCAATGCAAGTCTGTTACCAGTATTGTTGTTAGTTACATTATTGTTAACTACATTCTGCATCATAGCTTGTACTGGTGCTTGAGCGACTGCTGAAGCAGTTTCAAGTCCTTGTTGTTGTAACAACATTGTTCTTTGTGTATTAACTTGGACAGCATCTGACTGCATTATAGTTCCCGCCCCAAAATCAGCAGCGTTAGAAGATAGTTGTGCAGTATTCATCCTAGAAGGAACGAAAGTCAAATTACTTGCAGTGTTCGATGCACTTATTGCTGCGGTTTCTACATTAGCAGGAATAGATTCAGAACCCATACCTAAAGGTGTTGTATCATTCCCCATTGCAGACAACACATCTTGTTTCGCATCAGCACTGATTGATGGTGGTGCAGGGCGTGTAGATTTCTCTTCAGAAATTCTATTCCTTGCTGCATTTGCTTCCATATTTGTTATTTTTTTGAGATTTAGAGCGGTGTCGATTTGATCTATATTCATCATTTCAATCTTACCATTCTTTCTTCTAACCTCAGTACTACCATCAAAACTTGATGAAACTGTTGGTTCAGCTGCTGGTTCAGCAGAAGTCCTACTTGCAAGTTCTGCTTGTACCTTTTCCATATTCTCACCAGACAAATCATTGTCATCTATAATCGCTTGCAGTTGAGCATCAGATGCTCCTGTCAATTGAGATTCATCTATGAGAGATTTTCTAATTCCTCTTTCCGTATAGAGTCCAGATTCTTTTGCTTCTTCAAGTGCATTTCTCTGATCTATTTGTGCTTGTTTTTCATCAGCAGATGAGAAGAGAGATGTAACACTATCCCACATACCACTAATCTTACTACCAAGTCCAGCAGCAAGATCACCTACAGCACTTTTCGCCTCATCAAATGTAGGAAGTTCAATTCCAACTCTTTCGGCAAGTCCTGTTGCAAGAGCACTCATCTTACCAGTAACTTCTGAGAATGTAGGTACACCTAGTGATGTAAGTCCAGCAGATATTGATGTACCAATGCCTGCGATACCAGATTTTATATCATCGAATGTTGGTAGTTCTACACCAGTGAGTTCTGTAAATTTGCCTGATATTGCAGAACCAATACCACTAATTGCATTCTTTACACCCTCAACACTAAATCCTTCTTCACCAAACAGTCCAGTAAACCCTTCAGAGATTTTTGTTCCTAGACCAAGTACACTGTCTTTTACGCCAGAAAGAGTTTCTCCAATATCAATACCTGTGACTTCTGCAAACTTTGTGTTCAGTCCAGTTGCTACACCTAATACCTTATCTTTCAGACCTGTAAATGTCTCTCCAATATCAATACCAGTAAGTTCAGCAAACTTTGTATTCAATGCACTTGCACCAGCAACAATACTTGTTTTGAGACTAGCAAAGTCTGTAGGAATTTCTATACCAGTAAGTTCTGTGAACTTATTACCTAAAGCAGTTGCGCCATCTTTGATTAGTCCTACTGTAGCAGTAAATCCTGCTCCAATATCAATACCTGTCAACTCTGCAAATTTTGTGTTTAGTGCGCTTGCACCGTCTTTGATTGAAGTTACTGTCTCACTGAATTTTGTAGATATTGCAGTACCAACTTCAGACATAGTTCCTAATGGATCTTTTGCAAAGTCGGCAATGCCACCAGCAATTGTACTAACACCACTAGTAAAGGATGACCAACCATTAGAGAAGAATGTACCGATTTTATCCATACCAGCAGAGATAGTTTCTTGAGATACAAGTCCAAATGTCAATCCAGATACCGCACCAGCAATACCTTCTTTAACTGCTGAACCTAATTTACCAGACTTCTTGTATTCTTCAATACCAGCAGACATACCATCAAAGATACCCATTGCAGCGGTGACTGCAAGTCCGATTGGGCCTGCAAACCTTGCTGCAGATGCAACCCCACGAAGTAATCCTTTTCCTACGGTTGCGGCACCTCTTATAGCGCCAGGAGCTGCTCTTGCAACAGTACTAGCCCCTCTTGCGATAGTACTACCAACTGTTTTAACTGCTGTGCTGGCAAAAGCTTTTAGTGCTACAAGTTTAGCACCAATTAATGCTGGTAATCCCATAATTGCAAGTCTTAGAGCACCAAGTTTTTCTAGGAAACCGCCACCCTTGTCTTCATCATTTTCGTTTCCTTCTATAGTTCTTCCAAGAATTCTTTCTAGTAATGAGGTTTGTCTTTGTTGTTCTTCAAGAGCTGATGTGTTAATAAGACGTTCTTCTGCTGCGTCTTCAACCATTGATGCACCGCCTGGCCCAGGCTTTGCGAGGGTTGGTGGTTCAGGCATTTTGTCAGATACTTCTTTACCAAAATCTTTCAATGCACGAAGATTGTCTTCAGAGGATGCATTTGTAGCAGAAATAAATCGTCCATTAGATTCTCTAAGGTTCTTTAGTTCTGCATTACCTTCCTCATTCATTCCCTTGATTTGATCTGCATTAAAACCAAGTTTCTCTGCCGCTTCAATTAACTTTGCCTGTTCTTCTTTTCTTGCAAGTACAAGTTCTTGTTCTGCTTTTTGTAGTAGTAATTGATCTCTGGTGATACCCAAACGCTTTGCAAGATTTGTTTGTTCTTGTTTCTCTCTACGTTTTTTCAATACAACATTACCAACTGCCTTGGCAACATTCATGCCAGGCAAGTTCATAACTGCGTCTTTTAGTTTATCAATACCTACTGCATCTTTAACAGCAGCACCGATTTCCTTATACTCACCCTTTTGGGCCGCAGATATTTTACCAAGTTCCTTTGTAGCTTCAAGCGAACGAGTATTTGCTTCTTTTAGTTCACCAGTTACTTTTACTAAGGATTCGTTGAGAGTATCAGCCATTTACTTTACCTACTTCTTTTTAGTGTATGCTTGCGAACCAAAGAACGCTGCAACTATACCAGCAACAGCAACAAAGTATGTTGGTGCCATGCTTCCTAGTGTTTTTTGTGCTTCATCTAGTCCAACTAATGATGCAATTACTACTGCAAATGGATACAATAGTAGTCCAAACAGAGCGAACCATGTCATTGAGCGCTGAGCGTCCCTCATGGCATCGTTATCTTCTAGTTCTTTACGCTTGAACTCCATGTACATTGCGTGTTCTTCATCAGAAACTTTACCATCACCATTAGTATCTGCTGGATGATGACTTGTTGTCTTAACTTCTTCTTCTGACATAATTATCCCCTCTTATCTGCGGCATTGTGTCTTGCTCGCAATTCTTGTTCTTCCAAGTATTGTTGCAACATGGAAACATATATCTCCCTCTCCCACGGCAACATACTTTCGATTTCAGTTAAAGAATAATTATGCTGATGCATAAGTGTAAAATTTAATCGGTAGTAATTCTCAAGGTTGTTATGAGAGAGGGCTATTAGAAAAAATTCTGCATACCCTCAATTACTACTTCACTCTCCACCCCTGTATTTGGGTTCTTTACTTTAACTGAATGTTTCACTTTAGGCATAGTATTAAAAAACTCTTGAACCTGTTCAAACTGTTTATGAGACAGAGAATCAACAAATTCATCTAATTCTTTAGAATCCATATCTGATTTCGCATATACGTTTTCTTTATCATAAATCTGTGAAATGCAACGCTTTACAATTTCAAATCCTGCTTCACCATCTGATACATTCGTCATATCTGCAATACTATCAATACGAGGGTATTCCAGTGTCATACCAATATCATCAGTCAGTTTAACCTCTGAAGAATGTGATACTTCTCGTACACACTCTACTTCATCAAGGTTAATATCAACTTCTACCTTTGTCTCTTTATCATCTGGACAAGTTATTTTTACTGTTGCAACTTCTCCAATAGACTTAGAACGTAGTTTGATAAAAACGTATTCAATATCAAAGAACGGTAGTTCTCCTGTTTTTAGTTCGCCGAATGTGCAGTTTTCGATAATCTGTTCAACTGCTCTTAACATGTCAGCGTCTTCCCCTGTAGACTGTGCAGTCAGTAGAATCTTTTCTTCTTTAACTAAGAAAGGACGATACTGTACTTTTTGTCCTGTTGAGGGGAGTGTCAACTCATACTTTGCCGAAGCAAGTTTTGGTAATGCCATAATTATTCTCCTATTACATTATGTTACTATTATTTATATCGCTCACTAGAGTCTGAAACTGAGACTTCTACCAATTCTACTGGATATTGTTCGTTTCAGAAAAGTCAAAGGGTTGGATGCAATACTACTAAACGCCTGAACTCTGTTTAATGCATTAGTTACATTTGGAGGCAATCCTATTCCAAACAACGATTGAATTCTATACAGTTCACTCAATGCCTGACTACGATAACCACCAATACCTGACTGATTAAAGTTTGAGTCATCTATCCAAGATGCTACATGTGTTCCATTAAAGTTCACAACCAGAGGAGTCCAATTTTTGAACGCCATATTTACTGTTACAGTCAACGTGCTGCTACCTTGATCCATACCGTATTGAAGCGGGCCAACTGTCTTTGGATACACTTCGTGCAATTTTATTGCTGCAGCAGAATTATCATTTTGATCTAATTGGTATATTGTCATTGTTCCTACATAATCATCATAATAGTTCAAATCATATGTACTTGGATTTACAATTTTATCCTGCCAACCATTGAAAAATTCTCTTGCTCTATGATCTGCATCAAGGATATATGTAACTTCAATATCCTCAGCAAAACTGATACCGTTTGCCATCTCATAGGATGGGCCATATGCATTTTCGTTTGGTGTGGTTGTGATGTTTTTGCCAGGCATAGAAACACTCTGAATTCTAAGTTCCATCTCTGCATCATTCCACTGTACACCAGCTGGTGGATTCATCATCACATGAAATAGATTTGGTTTTGCAATACCCTTATTAAAGGTTCTCTGGAATGCTTGTATTTTACTACCCATTATTGTGCCATCCTTCTGGAATCAGAATATACTTTGTTTTCACTTGCTTTGACAAACTTTTGTACTGGTAACAATACTGCTGTCATCATTTCATCTGCATCAATCACTCTAAATGGTGATCTTACATGTTCTAGTAAGTATCTTTTTACTGTAGGTTTGACTAGTGGATTTCTTTTTATTCTATTCCATGTCAAACGAATTCTTGTTTTATCTGTTAGTTTATCATCTGATGCATATTCCGATATTACATTTAAGAGTTTTACTCGCATAGGGATTGATAGATAATGGAAGTTCAATCCAATAAATCCACCCTCTGCAATCTCAATGGGCAGGATGAGTGGGAATCTATCGTAATATGGTAATTGTGCTTTGTACTTTGGATCATATAGGTAGAAGTTCATTTTACCAAACATAGGGGCAGCTCTTACCTTGCCCTCACTGATAAGTTCTCTTGGTGCTGGTGTTCCTAAATCACGAATCTGCTGTCTAAACCATCTGACAGACCTTTCGTTGCCACCACTTCTTTCTAATATTTCATCAAAGTAAGTCATACTTCTATTTATACGACTAACCTACATGGTCTTCAGTTAGAATCTTAAATTCCATACCTCTGTCCTTGCACCATTCTATCGCCGACTCCCACTTTGCTTGGTTGACGCCCCATGTACGGACTTCATTTATAAACCTTTGAGTTTTGCGTTTAGGAGTTTTGGGTGGGCCACATTGTGCTTTTGGTTTGACTTCAATTATCATCTTTTTGATAGTCTTGTCCTTTTGCCGCACTTTTATGTAGAAATCAGGGAAATATCGCCGCAGTTTTCCGTCAAGGGGAGATACATATGGTATGATAACTTCTTCACTGCCCCACTCTAATATTTCTTTAGTGTTGTCACAATACACCATAAATCTACGCTCCCATAGAGAACGGTAAAAAATCTTATTGACATCTCCACGATATTTTGTTATGTTAGTTGGTATGTATTTTCCACTATATGCCATGACAAACCTTATAAATACTTTTATGAAACTTTCTAGGAGTATTTAGGTATGGGATTTACCATCAGATTTGGTTCAAGGCCTATTGCAAATTTTACTGGGGCGCCCGGCAGAATTGCAAATCATGGCAATTTAGAATACGGCGCTAGGCGTGGACATAATGCTGGACACTTTGTTAGATTTAATTCTAAAGTACAAATGAATGAAGGTATTTCTTTGACTGGCGGAGCTCACTCAGAATTGCCAGATAACTCCCCTCAAAACATAGTTGTTCCCAGACCACCCAGAAGACATTCTGCTGGTTCTGTAACTCTTTATATGCCTGCACAAATTAACGTATCACAAAAAGCAAACTATGGTGAACCAGAAATGGGTATTGCAGTGGGTAGTGTAATATCTGGTATGAAAAATATTGGCGCAGGCGAAGGTGGTTTTGGTGGTACTCTTGATTCTCTAGTAAAAACATTCCAAGACAACACTGGTGGAGCAGGACAACTTGCTGCTGATGCTATTGAGGGTGTTGGAGCAACAGGTGCTGGTTCTGCAAAACAAATTAATGCTGGTAAGGTTACTAATAATACTACAGAATTAATGTTTGAAGGCATTGACAGAAGGGCATTTTCTTTCTCATTCAGACTAATTCCACACAATGCTGCAGAGGCAGATCAAATTCAAAATATTGTAAATTCTTTCAGATATCACATGGCGCCATCTAAACCAGGCGATGGTGCGTTTGGAAGAACTCTTGTTGCACCATCAACATACGATATTAATTATTCACATCAAGCAGAACTTCACAGGATTTCAGAATGTGTTCTAGAAAGTGTTGATGTTAAATATGGTGGGGATCGTCCACAGTTCTATAGAGACAATCGCCCGACAGAAACAGAACTAACTCTACAATTCAAAGAACTAGAGATTATGACAAAAGACCGAATAGAGGAAGGATTCTAATGTATTTTGTACACTTCCCAAAAGTTGACTATGATAAGAATGGTGATGGAGTACCAATCCGAATTACTGACATTACTCGCAGGGCGAGAATAAATCCGAATACTCTTTTGTATGGGACAGCTCTTGATTATTATGATATCACAGATGGAGAAACACCAGAAAGTGTTGCATTTGACTATTATGGTGATGCTGGTTTACACTGGATTATTATGATGACAAATAACATAAATGATGTATACACAGACTGGCCTATGACAGTTCCAAGATTAGAAGCATTTGCAAAATCTAAATATGATAATGTAGATGCCATACATCATTACGAAATATATCAAGAGTCGGGTGACACATCAGAGGTAATTGAAATACCAAATGATAATGCTCAAACGATTCCTGTCGATGCAACCGCTATCACAAACTTTGAATACGAGCAAAGAGAAGTTGAAAAGAAAAGAAGAATTAGACTTGTACGTCCAGAGTATATCGAAACTGTACGAGATGAGTTTAGAAAAATCATTAGGGCTTAAACATGGCAGCACTTAATTATGCTGGTGAGTATATTATCAATGAATGTAAGATTGCCTCGACAAGTGGCGTTATCGTTGATGTTACCGATCTAGTATCTACAATCAATATCTTTGAAAATATTTTCAAAACCTCTATCACAGGTGACATTGCCCTTGTGGACACAAAAAATCTATTGTCAACTCTTCCTATTATTGGACAAGAGAAACTTATCCTAAAACTATCTACACCTCAACACCCAGAACCTTTATATGATAGGACTACAACGATTGACTTTACAGAACATCCTCTGTATATCTACAAGGTAGACAACAAAGTAAAGGTTAACGAAAGTACAGATGCATACACCCTATCTTTCACTACTGCTGAAGCAATCCGTAGTAATAGAATTAGAGTAAGTCAGGCGTTTGATGGAGAACCCGCTGTAGATATCGTCCAAAAAATTATCAGAGATGAAGACTTATTAAACTCTAAAAAGGAATACTATTACGAGGAGACAGCAAACAACTACAAGTTTGTTTCTCCAAATATGCGTCCACTTGATTTTGTCAATTCAATTACAAAAAGATGTTTATCTTCTGAATATAACTTTGCACCTACATTCCTCTTCTATGAGACATGCAAAGGATTTTTCTTCAGAAGTATAGATAGTATGATGGACAGAAAAAATGTCAGAACTGTGTTTATGCAAGAACCACCAAACTTAGGTGACACAAATCCACAAAGACATCTTCAAAACTTAATTTCATATGCACCAACAAGTTCAACTAACGTCATGTCCAATATGAGGAAGGGTATGTATGGTTCGAACCTATTGATGATTGACTTAGTAAACAAGACAGTAGAAAACTTTACCTATGATTACTTTGAAAGTTTTGAAGAGGGCGAAAAACAAGATGTTCATGCAGATAAACATGCTGCTTACGCTACACAAAGAGCGCCACTTGCATCACAGTCAAAAGATGACTTTGGTAATTTCCTATCAGATTACAGGGAGTCTACTCTCTATATGCAAGCAGTGGATAGAAACCAGCCTGGCGGTTTGTTATCAGTACGTCACACTGGACAGTACGATTATACTGGAACAGATAGTTGGTTGCAGAGGAGAAAAGGTAGATTCGCTGCAATGGAAGCTGCTCTGACTATGAATCTAGAAGCACATGGACAAACCTCACTGTCTGCTGGAGATTTGATAGGATTAAATTTGAGAAGCGAAAATTCTATGGTTGCAACTGGACAAGGTGATCCATATTTGAGTGGTAGATATCTTATCACAAAAATGAGACACAAGTTTACCAAAGGTGACGGACAACCAAAACACACATGTCATATGGAAGTTATTCGTGATACTGTTAAAGAACCATATCCAGTGAATGGTGTTGCTGTCTTTGACGGTGGAATTCCTATTGACGAAAAAATACCAACAGGTGAAGAAGATCCAAACATTTCACTATACTAACAAGGAGGGCCAATTACAACTCAATTTCGTTATGATTCACTTAACCAAATAAACGAGGTAACACATGACCACTAAACTCAAAAACAGACTTAAAAAAATGCAATTTCAAAAAAGACTGAACCGTAGGGTTATAATTGAGGATACAGGGGATGATAAATACTATGAGGAAATATACTCAAACAAGATTCGAGAGTTGTTAGGACAAACACATGAAGACATTTCAGGACATGCAAGAGGGGGTTTACGATCCCAACATATTTAAGGCGATATTCCTAGCTGGTGGCCCAGGCAGTGGTAAGTCCTACGTTGTTCGTAGGACTACCGGCGGACTTGGAATGAAGATTGTCAACAGTGACGATATCTACGAGAAGATGTTGAAGGATGCTGGACTAGAACCAACACCAGAAGACATCTTTTCAGACAAAGGACAAGAGATTCGTGTCAAAGCAAAAAGAACCACAAAGGTAAAACAGGGTGGTTTCTTAAATGGTAGACTTGGTATCATCATTGATGGTACTGGTAAAGACTACGATAAGATTGCAAAACAGGTACAAGGACTAAAGAACCTTGGATACGAGTGCTCTATGGTTTTTGTCAATACTTCACTGGACACTGCACAAGAACGTAATCAGATGCGTAAACGCACGTTGCCTGAAAAACAGGTTGCCCAGATGTGGAATGAAGTACAGAGAAATATCGGTAAATTCCAATCATTATTTGGTTCTAGGAACTTTATTATTGTGGATAACAATGACGCTGGTGAAGACGTATTCGCCAAGGTATGGAAACGAATCAGTAAAATGGTTAAGTCTAAGGTGACGAATCCTATCGCAAAACGGTGGATTCAACAGGAATTAGACAAGAAAAAACGATAAAATCTAAACTTTTTTTCAAAAAAATTATAAGTCCTTGTTCTGCAAGGACTTTTTTTTCGTCTTTTTTACAAAAAAGACTTGACTTTGTTCTCAAAACATGTATAATAGTAGTATAAGTTGAGAAAAGAGAGAGAAAGATATGACACCATTTAATAAAGAAGAATTCACTTGGGACGGTATGTATCTGATGTATCGTGGACGCCACACTAAGTCTGTAAATATGGAAGTGGCTCGTCCAGACTGTCATCCATCTTGGATTGGACTGCCCCAACCCACATTTATCGCAAGATTTAAGTATGGGTATAAACCTTGGAAGGCTTGGGTAAACTTCTTGGTAAAGAACTGTACTATTGAACAGTACATTGAACTCCAAGAAAATGACTCGCCTGTTGGTGCAATGGAACAACTTGGTTACAAGGGGAAGAAATAATGGAACAGATTGCTCAAATGCAAAAAGAATATGAGTTTTTCAGTGACATGCTAAAGACACTGGAGACAATCCAAAAGCATACGCCTGGCAATGGTTTTGCCAAGATGAAGTGTCTTGAAAAATTGGAACAACTTGAGGCGGCATTCGATAGAATTGACTATGCTACTCAAGTGACTTATGATTAATTTAACTAAGGAGAATATATAATGAAAGAATTATTTGTAGTAGTTGCGTTACTGAGTGGTGGCGCTAGTGAAGAAGAAATAAAGCAGAAAGTGATTCAATCACAATTGCAGAATACAATCGTAACTGAACATTTGCATATTTCTACTAATCAATTAGGTACGAAATATCACAAAATGGAATGTTGGACTACCAACATTTATCACAGTGACGGTTCAATAACTCCAAAGGTACAATGCCAATGACAGTATATTTAGATATGGATGGAGTCCTTGCAGACTTCTTTAAGGGATTGGAACAGTTTTACAATGTTAGACATTGGAAACAAATCCAAGACAAAGAGAAATCAATCCAAGCTCTTGCTGGAACTGACTTCTTTAACACACTGGATGTTTTCGAAACATCTCAAGAATTGGTAGATTTTGCTAAGTCAACTGGTGATTGGGGTATTTGTTCTTCACCTCTCAGGGGTGACAGGGACAACTCTGCATACTGGAAAAGAGTATGGTTGACAGAGAAACAGTTCTTGCCTGAGGTGAATAAGTTGATATTCACAGGACAGAAAGAAAACTTTGCAGTCGATAAGATTGACGGTACTCCAAACATCTTAGTAGATGATAAACCATCTAACATTAAGAGATGGAATGAAGCTGGTGGTATCGGTATCAGATATCAAGCCAATGAAGATGACTTAGTAGAGTATTTGTTTGAGGAAATCAAACATGCTCTTAGCTAAGTACAGAGATTGGGAGCCTATTATGGAGGCTCACGGTTATGAACTTGGATTGACAGTACATGACGATGGTGATTGTCGTAAGTGGGATTGGGAGATATACAAGTATGTCAAAGACCAAACCTATGATGACAGCACCATCGTTTACCATATGTACGAATATGTGGGAAATTTAGATGTATCTCCTTATAACAGAAATACCACAGAAATCCGCAAATTATTTGCAAAAAAAGCGAAAAAACTTGCAGAAAACACTTGACATTTGTTGTAATAACATGTATACTGTATAGGTAAGATTGAGAAATAAGGAGTGATTATGGAATTCAAAGAGTTTATGGAATGGGTTTGGGATCAAAAGACTGTCAACGGACAGACTGTTCTCGACAAGCGTGTTTGTTACGGCGCTGAACCCGACATCCAATTCACTGTTCAAAATGAAGGTGGAGAGATTGCCTTTGTGAGTGCAAAAGAGATGTTCTGGAATCAAATGGCAGAGATTGCTGAGATGCAAGGTGCCGCAGATAATGGAGTTGCTTTATGGTAAGTGCTTTTGGTGGTATTTTAGTGATGATCGGTTTTATGATGATTGCCGGAAGTGCGAATGATTGTGATGGTGCTTGTATGGAATATGCAAACACTTTAGGTGAAATGGCATTAATAATCTTTTTGGGGTTGACAATGACCGCAATAGGTGGTATAATGCTTTATATTGATAATAATGGAGAGTGAAATATGACTAATGTTCTTAGTTTTGATGCAGATGATTCTGTTAATGTTAATGGTACTTCTTTACAGGGTACAATCAAGGCAACATACCTTGAGTTGTGTGAGGTGTTTGGTCAACCAACCTACACTGACGCCGACCCTTATGAGAAGGTAAACGCTGAGTGGGCGGTTGAAGCAAAAACCCTCAGTTCATGGGCTGATGATGAAGAGGATGCAGAGAGTTCTGTGTTCACCATATATAATTGGAAGATGGGATATATTCCCACTGAAGAATATGATTGGCATATTGGTGGTAATGATTTTGGAGCGGTTGAAATTGCAGAAACAATACTCAAAGACAACTTATCTTAGGTTGATTAATAATGCAGAGGTAGCGTATCAGAGATGCGTTGCTTCTGGTTCTGAATGGGGTCAAAACTATTGGAGAACAGTAATCAATGAGTTACTTAGAAAAGCGCAACTCACTGTCCATTAGTGAGTTAGCAGAAAAATATGGTGAGTCTATCGACAACTTGTCGGTAGATGTTTTGATGGAGGCGATATATAATGAGCGGAATGCACCTGATGCCAGTCTACTACAACAGTCTGAGCACGAAACGAAAAAAGAAGAAGAAAGTTAATCCACAGAAGTACGAAACTCAGTGGAGACAACACAACAAATTCCTAAAGTCCATACGGTGTCCAATTATCACATTGAACGAGTATGTTGACTATGTTCAAGGCAAATCTAAATACAAACCCAAAGAGGGAAAGTGTTTCGGCAGCACGACAGTCTCCAAAACTGTAAGGCGGGGTTCGACTCCCTGTCCCTCTGCCACTCCATCTATCGGTAATGGTATAGGAAATGCCTTAAAAAAAGAACGTCCAACATACAATGGTAATGTTGTTATTGGACAGGCATATAACAAGGGTGGACTACAAGTCTTATCCACACAAGAAGCTAATGACCCAGACACGGGCAAAAGAAGGTGAGTGATGTATAAAGTAACAGCATGGTGGAAAGATAAAAAAATATCTCAGAAGTTCTATGACATACATGATGCAATAGAATTTCGTGATGATGCTGATGCACACTATCCTACAAAGATAATATTCAGAAAGGTAATATCAATGAGGGAATTTATTTACAACAGTTGGAATGTAGTGATGGATCACGAGAAGAATCCATTGAGTTCAATTCCAGATTTTAGTACACGGCATATGATTATGCAAGTTTTAGCATGGATGTGGTGTATCGTATTTGGTATCATGGTTGGTAGCATGTACATGGGGGTGTTTAGTATGGCACTTCACACTCTATTGATTGGAGCAATAGCAATCACTGTTGGTACTTTCGAAACTGCTAAACGCCGTCCACAATTCTTTGGTGGATTTGGTAGAGGCAAAGGCGGAGAACATGAGTAATCAACATAATTATTGCACAACTAAAGGACTGCTACCAGCATTCCTTATCATTACTTTTTTTATTGTGGGTGTTCCAATACTATTAGTGGACAATGCAAAATACTGTAAACAAAGTATCGTGCCTTGCTATCCTTGGACGGTGCCAGAATGACACCTAGAGAATCGGCACAATTAGAAGCAGAAAAGACATTTGATACTTTTATGATGTGGAGTAAACGAGCGACTGTTTATATCTGCATTGGGCTATTTGTTGTGGTGTTCGCCTGCAACAATGGGGTCGAGACAGGCCCTAATTCCACAGGTAGTGGATATAATGGTGAACAATATAACCCATCTAATTTGAACGTGAAAGGAGAATAATTATGGCGTTTGAGGTGAGAAAGATGCACAAACTGTCTGACCAAATCGAAGCACTTGCATACGATTGGGCAGCGACAGATGTGTGTGAATATTTTGACGTAGAGTTTGTTGGTGAACTGACAGAAGAGCAGGCAACAGAAATGTACAACTATGCTGAGAGTGAAGAGTGCTACGAAGGATATGTCGGCACTGTATTGCGAACCATGTACGAACAGTGGGCAGAGGAGAATCAACAAGATGGCGAATAACGTACATTGGAGTCTCAGTTTTCGTTCAATCAACGATGAGGCAAAAGCAAGATTTGTTGAGATGCAATCACGCATTCGTAATGAAGGACTGCATAGTTGGTTTGCTGATATGTGGGTGGATGGTAAGGATGGTTCGCCGACTTACGATGAAACCGAAAAGTATGAGTGGACAACAAACAACATCGGCCCAAAGTGGTGCTATGTTGAGGATATGGAAGACGATTATATGTCTGGTGAGTCTGCATGGTCAGCGCCAGAACAAGGTGTTGAAACCATAATCTCAGAACTGAGTGAACTTGACCCCGAAATGATTACTATCTTTACCTATGAGGATGAGATGCCAAACTTCTTTGGTATTGGTATCTATGAGGGTGCTGATTTGGTTGATGGGTTTGAGGACGAGTATGATGATCTTATTCAACGAGCAATAAGTAGTCATCCAGATGAACTTGATGGTAACTGGAACGCTGAGGAAGAGTGTTGGATGAATGAAGAAGCAGAAGAATTCTTTTATGACGTTCAATATGAAATCATGGGCGATGCACAAATGTCACTTGCAGATGAAACTGCAAATTGGATTAAAGAAAGAAAAGAGGAGAGTGTTGAATGACAGAAGAAAATAGGCGTGTGATTAAGGAAGAAAAGGTAACGTATTACGAAGAGATAGTGGATGATGTAAGACGTATTCGTAAAGAAACGACTACATTTACATTCTTTCCAAAGGGTACTACGCACCACAATCCAACTATTACATCATCAGTCGAATACTTATGATTGTAATGAAACCTGTCGATTATAGGGTTGCAACCCTATTTGTACAGGAACGTCACTATAGTCCAGTGATGCCAAAACTAACCAAGCACTATTTGGGCGCATACCAAGATGATGAATTGGTAGGTGTCCTTACGCTTGGTTGGGGTACAAATCCTATGGGTACAATCAAGAAGATGTTCCCAGAACTTTCTACATGTGACTACTATGAGATAGGTAAGATGTGTATGGATGATAAGATGCCCCGAAACTCTGAGTCACAGATGCAGAGTGCTACTATTGCATGGATGAAAGAGAACACACCAGACGTTAGGTTTCTATACACATGGGCAGATGGTATCGTGGGCAAACCTGGCTACGTTTATCAAGCAGCGAACTTTCTGTATGGTGGATTCATATGGAGTGACGTATATGTCACAGATGAGGGCGAGAAGGTACACTTCAGAACCATTCAACGTAAGATGAAGAAGGTAATGAACCGTATGGATACCAAGTATGGGCCCAGACCTTCAGACGCACATATGGGTGAATTAGGGTTCTCTCGTGTGTGGGGTAAACAGTTTCGATACATTTATCCTATCACCAAGAAATCTAGAAAGTTATTAAAACATTCTGCAATGGAATGGACACTAGATTATCCAAAGGACAAAGACTTGCAGTGGAAGATTAAACGTCCAGGCGAGCTATCCTACACGCTTACAGACACCATTCCATACGAACATCGTGGAGACAGTGTAGAACACAATAAGAGTAACGTAAATAAAGTTGCCGACAAATATGGGGTGGCAACGCTTGACAATTTCTTTACATAGTGATATAAATACATGTAAGGAGATTTGCCATGCCAGCGATACAAACAAAAGACTTCAACAAAACTGCTTCTAGTGGGCCATATGCTGGTGAAACTAGGGACAATATTTTTGAACTTAAAATCAAAGATAAGAAAGATTTTGTTCTTGGAACAAGTAAGTCTGGTAAAAAGGTTAAGGGACTAGAGTACAACAAGAAGACACGAGAGTTCACTTACAAAGATGGCACAAAAGAAGTCACAGTCAAGTTCTCTAAGATATTCAAAGACCCAGACTTTGGTGGTGGTTCTGGTTCTGGTGGTGGTGCAGCAGATACTGCTCTAACAGAATCATTACAATGTTACTACTGTTCATATGTATTCAACTATGCAACATCCCATCCATGCAAATCTGTATCAGATGCACAACTAAAACAAGCTGGTGCATATGCACATACAGATAAGACACTTGACCAGTGTTTGAAATCTGGCCCTGCTGATTGGATTGCATCAGACGTATATCTAAAGACTGCAAACAAGATGTACTCTGAGTTAAAGTTTGCAACAGGTAAGGTACATTTCCATCGTGGTTCATCATTTATGAACGCAGTATACGCCGCAAAGTCAGACTGTCATAAGAAAGACAAGGCGTCTGGTAATGCACAAGCGCCCGGCAGTTTCTCACACGATAAGTGGAATCCTGGCGATATCTGGGCATCTACATTCTCATCATCATCTACACCACTAGCAAAATTTACTGACTCATGGGGGCAACTCAATGGAGAGGTACTTAGACTTGGTGGTGGTGGAGACAAGAGAAACATCCAACTCTTAGGTATATCACTCAAGAAGATTGGTGCATCTGCTTCTGCAAAGTTACAAGAGTTCTCTACACCAGCACAGAAAGCAGGCAGAGAGACATATAAGTGGGAAGGGTACACTTATGGTAAGACAGGAGACTTCTTTAACTCACAAGACATCTATGTAAAGATATCTGGACAAGAAGTACAGTTCAGAACATTTGGTGGATCTACGTCATGGCAGGGCGAGGTAAAAGGTGCATCTGCAGCTGGTGGTAAAATCGGGGGTGGTAACGTAGACTTCTATACAAAGAAGATATTCAAGAAGAGTGTGTATGGTAGTAAGACAAGTGAAGCACAGTTCTTGACCGAATCAAAGAGTACTTCATTTAATTATGACAAGAAACTCTATGATGCATATGTTAGACATTGGGGTGGACAAACACAATCTAAACCAAAACTAAACGAACAAGAATTTATGTTATTATTGGGGGAGTCTGATGACAACTTCAAGAACAGTAAGATACTGTGCATGAATTTCCTAGACGCAGTGATGAGTGGTAGCGGGCCTCAGAGAAATGATTTTGCAACTGCACTATTCAGATACGCTAGTTCAGACACCGACCAATCAAGTTATTTTGTAAAATTGTATTGACATTCTTAATATAGGATGGTATGATATATAATAGAATATCAAATAGAGGTTATCTATATGCCAGCACTATTCAAACCAGACAGGTTCGACATCGAGCAGGAAATCATGCAAATCGGACACTTTGCCGATATAATCAAGAATTACGCCGATATGTTGTATGACGGACGGCGCCAACAGTCAACAGACGATATTCATACAACTCTACATGGGTTTGCTAATCTAATAGAAGCACACTCAGAGACCATGTATGAAACTCACTGTAAACACTACGACCTAAACCAATATGCTAGAAAGGTATACGATGGAGTTTCAACGGAAGATTAAACACTTAGAAGGCCAACATCAGAAACTACATAAGAGAGTAGAAGCGCTGGAAGCAGAGAACGCCCCAGAGTTTTCTGTTATGAAAGCAAAGAAAGAGAAACTTCTGGTAAAGGATGAAATCAATCGACTCTACGCTCAGTACGAGTCAGATAGCGGAATAGAGTATTTTGGACGATGAAGACAAAGATACACATCAATCAACACATTATTAAGAGTAATGCAAAGACAGGAGAACGTGAACCTGTGATTACATGCAAAACGTATAAAGAGAATAGGTATGGACATGAGGTGCATATCAAGGGCGACAGTAAAGTCGTGTACAGTCCAGACAAACCACTATCATGTGGTGCAAAGGTATGGATTGAGACTGAGGGCGAGGTTATTGTGATATGAGCAATATCGGTGTAAATGTTGTTGTAACATTAGACAAGTTTGCGACATGCGACTTGCTAAAAGAACTGTATAACCGTATTGCAGACAGACTGGGCGACCCAGAACCACAACACGACCCTTGCATCGACAGACTGACTGATAAAGAGATTAGTGACTTACATGTCACACTCTTTCAGATAGACAGACGTTGGTACGAGGTAGAACGTGCAGAGATGATTGAGAAAGGAAACAATCATGTTTAGTAAGAAATGCAAAGCTCACCTAGAAGATAAGGGTGAGACAGGACTAGAACATATGGCGATTGCACTAAAGACTGCTGTACGACTACAGTTGCTTGTACCCGCCCTACTCATTCATTCAGTAGCACCACGCTGCTTCACCAATACGACTACGGACGTATTGAAAGACATACTGGACAGTAGAAAGTAGTATGAAGTGGGCATCGTTGGATTTACACATATCGAAGGTTCGTGGGTAGGAACTATGTTGTTCGTCAAGGGACGGACTTGTTATGATATCAACAATATACCCTATCCACTATGGATAATAGTGAAGAGAGTATGGAACTTGCATTCAAGGTACAAATTAAGACGTATTCAGAATAAATACAAAAGTACTTGACAAAGCAGGGTTCGGAGTGTTATAATATATGAGTAAAGCAAGGGTATTCCAAATAGGTAATATGAAGTATGTTGTATACTATCGGAATAAGTTGGTAATGCAGACCTCTTACAAGACGCTTGCACTAAAGACTGCAAAGAGTATTAACAACAATGAGGAGACATCTTATGTCTTATCCAACCAACCGCAAAATCTATGAAGATGATAAGTGGACAGGATATTACGCTATAAGAGTTGAGATTGACCACAATGAGTATCTACTTGATGGACAAATCACAAGGGGAAAGAACAGTAGCCCCAGACTATTCGTTAGTCTAGAAGAAGCAGAAGAACGTGCAAAGAAATGGAATACAGGCACAGTGATCAAATACTATGGGAACAAGGTGTAGACGACCCTTGTGACGATGTAACGCATTGGTTAATGAGTGAGATATGGATAGAAAGTCAGAAGAAATCAAAAGAAGAATCAAACTCTGCATCGCTGCATACGCATACGAAATAAAGAACGATTCCATCATGCCTGACATCACCTTTGATGAGGAATGTAAGAAGGTAGATGTTACCATAACAACAGGTAACGATAAGATGGACAAATGGTTTAGGGATGAGTTCGACCCATGCACAGGGCAATGGATACATAGTCATCCAGAAAAGAATAGACTAGAAGAACTGTACCAAAAGTACTATGCAGACGGCAACTTAATACGATAGATAAGGAAATGATGTATGAAAAGTGGTAAGGGAAAGGTAGTAACACCTAAAACATGGAATAGAGTAGAACGTCAAAAAGAAAAGATACTCACTCAAGCAGAAGAGATACAAAGACAAAAACAACGTATCGCTGAACTAATGGAAAGGGGATGGAACTAATGAAACCTAATACGTCATTCACATTGGATGTAAAAGACATTGAATTGATAGAACGTGCATTAACGTGTATGATACCAATCGACCAATCAAGGACGAATGACATCGTAGCACTCAAAGCGAAACTATTCCAACAAAAGAACTGGTATGGAAAGACAGCAGATGGAACACCCTATGTATCTGGATAAAGTAGACATACCAACCAACGCTGGACAACGTGCCATTGCTGATATCATAGAATACCAATTGGTAGAAGACCTTGTATCCAAAGGCGGACGGAAACCCTCATCAGTAAGAACAATAGAAGATGTAATGTATAAGGATAAGTACATAGACATCAAAACAAGAGACATTGACCGTGAATTCTCAATGCCTAACCTCATATCCGTAGATAGACTAATGAAGAACAAGGATAAACATATAGAGTATAAACTCGTTGATTATCAGGTAAGGGACAACATAGCACATATCGTACACATGGAAGATAGACCCATATGGACTATATGCTGGAGTGCAATGAAAATACAGAATCTAGGACTAGGACAACTACAACTCGTAAAGACTTCAGATATACCCTATTATAAGGGAACAAAAGAAGAGTGGTTTATAGAACTTAGAATACAGATGAACGCCTTCTATAAGAAACAAATCATCAAATTTGAGAAACTTATAAATGAATGAGAAACTAAAGACAGTCGGTGTTATCATTATACTAGGAGTGTTACTGACCACACTAGGAATAATGAGTGTAGTACTGATGCCAATCTATTGGGTATATGATAAAGTACAAGATTATATGGATAGTAAAGATAGATCCATACCTAATTACCTATCTGGTAAACCCTCTAAAAAGAGATAATAAATAGATTTTCTGCGCTTGCGGAAGAATCTTCCCATAATATCCCAAAAATACCCATATTTTCCCATATTAAAAAAAGGTTAAAATAAATAGGGTAACGTGTTGTGCTTAGTGCATTAAAGGGTGTTATTGACCGACTGACCAAAAATTATATCACGGCCTCTCAGAAAAGTCAAGAGATTTTTTCAGTTAATTACCCATTTTTCCTCCTTAGAACCCCTATTATACCACACCTCCAAGCCATTGTCAAGCATTTTATTTGCATTTTTTTTGAAAAAAAGTGTCGATTTCGCTTGACATTTGTTATGAAAACAGGTATAATGTATACATAAACTGAGAAAAGGAACTGAACTATGGCGTATGTATCACAAGAAAAGAAGAAACAACTGGCCCCTGCTATCAAAGCGGTACTCAAGAAGTACGGTATGAAGGGTTCTATTGCAGTACGTCACCACATGTCACTTGTGGTTAACATCAAGGAAGGTCGGCTAGACCTGTTGGGTTCAGCGCAGAAACATAACGACATGTACGCTCACCGTAACTATCAACAGAAGTCTTACCCTGTTGGGACTTATCTTCAAGTGAATGAGAGTTGGGCGTCTAAGTGGGCTGAGGAAGTTGGTGACACTGAGATTGCTTCGTTCTATGAAGAACTCACTGCTGCCATGAAAGGTTCTGATTGGTTCTGTGAGGATGACCTTCAGAGTGATTACTTTCACAGGAGTCACTACACAGATATCAATGTTGGACAGTGGGATAAACCTTATGTTCTCTCTGCTTAAGTGGTTGTTTTTATTAGGTTTTTTCTATGGTGTCATGGTGTTCGGAGGCACAGTGTTTGTTGTGAGTACATTTCAATGAAAATAATTGAAAAAAAGTTCAAA
>Ga0181397_1000229_pt1 | contig 21615 bp, 11 predicted proteins | sample 20SPOviralmetaG_FD_130126 | JGI IMG/M metagenome (GOLD analysis project Ga0181397, IMG submission 130126) | Marine viral communities from the oligotrophic San Pedro Time Series (SPOT) site, San Pedro Channel, CA, USA - 20 SPOT_SRF_2011-02-23 | ecosystem: Environmental > Aquatic > Marine > Strait...
ACCTACCGCACCTAAAACACCACCAACTATATTACCCATCATTGCTTTATGAGCTGCAATAGCATCTTGTGCATTACCAACTTGTTGCATTGACATACCAAGCATAGTAGCTTGTTTGTCCATTTTCATTTGCTGAACATTAGCAGCGCCCTGTTGAACTTGTAATCTACCTTGACGTTCTAGCTGTTGATTTCTTGCTGCTTGTTGCGCAGACATTCTTTGGTTTGCAGACTCTTGTTGTCCTATACTAGCAGAAGCTCTTTGTGTTGCTAGTTGACCTTGATTTGCCATAGCTTGTGCTAAACCAGCAACGCCAGAACCTCCAGCTGCTCCAGCCATGTTCGACATTATATTAGCTCTTTGCTGTGCGCCTTGTTGAGCTTCAAACTGCGCTTGTTGTTGGTTAACTGTTAAATCTTCTGCCGTGTTTTCCATGTTGCTATACGCATTGTCTGCATACGGATTTGTAATCTCCATATCTTTATACGCTTGCATTTGAGTGTTATACTCGTTTGTTGCGGCTGTTAAAGCGTCTTTTCTTTTACCAGAACCAAAAAGCCTTAAAGGAGAGCTAGTATTATCAGAAGTATGTATTATTTGTTTTTTTATTAAACCTAAAGCCATATTTTATCTTTTATTTATTTATAATTACACTTTTTATGTATTATTTACTACTTTCTTTAACTTCAGAGCTTACAGCAAATAACTCTGTAGACTCTGCATATTGATTATTTACAAATTTAGCGTTTGCATAATAACCTTTTACACCAGAAGTGTTTACAGGTTGGTTTTTGTTAAAGAATATATAAGGTTCGTTATTATTTAAAGGGTCTAAACCTGTTGGCGTGCCGTTTGGTAAATCGCAAGTGATTGAATTTGCTAATCTGTCTATGTTTAGTATTTCACCTATAAGTTGAATATTTTGTTCGCCAGCTGTTCCAAAACCACCAACATTAGAAGGGTCACTATCAAGGCAATAAGCAATATCGCCAGTTTGAACTGAAGTATTTATTTGATGTGAAAAATTTATTATTGTACTTGGCATTTTATTATTTTTTTATGATACACCTATTCCTAAAAATTTATCTAAATTTAAACTTGTTGTAAAATCTAAACTACCCATTTTTGTTAAAACAACATCGCCTGTTATAATTGCTGTTGAGCTACTACCTTCTATAGTTAAAGTCACACCATCTTCTACTGTTTTAGCAGATGAAAGCGTTAAACTGTTTGACCCAGAAGCCCTAGTTGCTACATGCGTAACAGTGTCATCAACGTCAATACCAACACCTTTTATTATAGTGGTAGTACCGTCTTGAATAAAACTAGCATCGTCTAAAACCAAAGTCGTACTATTACTAGTAGCTCCATTAACAGTAACAGATAAATCAGGTATTTCAATTGCTAAATTTTGAAAAACTAAATTAGTGCCATAAGCATTAGGACCACTAGATCCACCAGCTGTAAAAGTTAAAGTAATACCATCTGCAAAAGAGTTGGTTGCACCAATAACAATTGTTTTGTTATTTCTATCAATTAACTGTATATGACTATTGCCTGCTAAAGAGCCAGAGCTAACAGCAGTAATTTGCATTCCTATTTTTAAATTATCAACAGAATCTAATACAACGGTTCTACTATTTGTAATAGCTCCGTTTACCGTGTGAGTTTTATTTGTTTCAAAGTATTGAGCTTTTAGATCTAGTGATTTTCTAATAGCAAGGTTTGTAGGGCAAACAACAGTCCATTTAAAAGATGTTTTAAAACCAGTGCCAGAAACAAAACCTCTAGGCTTGTCAATGTTAAAAGAAAAAGAACTTAAATTAACATCTGCAGCTGTTAACACACTAGAAACTAAATTTATAGTAGCAGTTGTATTTGTAAATTGATTTATTCTAATTGATTTAAAAAGATCGTTTCTAAAGTCAGTTGTTAAAAACTCACCATAATTACTACTTGAAGGCACAAGGTCAAGCTCAGGCCCTATACTCTCTAAAAAAGTATTATCTTTGTGAGACGCTGTTAATAAAAAAACATAATTATCATCGTCTGTTACAGTTGGTAAAACAACAGAACCTGTGTATGATCCTGATGTCATTTCATACTCATTTAAACCTTTTTCTGCTACAAAAGTAACAGTTGTTGAATCTGGAATTGTATGTGCTTTGTCCATAACAATAACACTAGGGCTGGTTCCTGTACCAGGGTTTTTTAAGCCAACAACTTTTGTTTCACCAACAATACCATCTCCAGTAATAGTCATACCAACTACAATGTTTGCGTTTGCATTAAGTATGTGAAATTCATAAGAGCTTTTTATAGAGCCTCTAGTACTAGCCGTTGTAGAAAGTTTTGTACCAGCGGAAAAGTTACCTTTTTCAAAACTATAATAATGTCCATCTTCATTTGTAATTTGTAAGTTAAAAACAGATCCAACATCACCATTTATTGTAAACTCTCTAATAGAGCTTGCAGCAGCAGCGTCTTGAGTTGAAATTAAAAAGTTTTTTATTAATTTTTTCATATTATTCTTTTAAATCAAAGTCTAAATTTATATTTATGTCGCTAGTTATATTTGCATTTTTAAACGCAAGTGTAAAGTTAACTTCTACAATAATAAATATTGGAAAATTAGACGTTTGATTATATCTTTCTGTTAGTTTTATATTTTCTATTGTGCTGTTAAAATTAGTCCAAGCGATAGCATTTCCATTAACATCAAAATTTGTAGGTGTTTTAAAAGTATAAACGTTACTTGCTTGTTCTTCTAAATAAGTTAAACTTCTGTGCCTTGTAAGTTCATATGGATAATCACCTAAAGGATAACCTCTTTTACCATTTATAGTAAAATTACCAGCAATAATTTTTTCTCCTTGATTTGGATTTATTCTTAATATACCTCTAGTATTGTTAAGTTGATTGTTGACGTTAGGTTGTAAACCTGATTTAGTAAATGTTGTTATTGTATATTTATTCATTTTAAGCGCAGTAAACTTGTATTGATTCAATGTCTAGTCTAAATCCATTACCTATAGAAATCATTAAGACATTGTTATTAGCATGTTGAGGCACAAAATTTACCTGGTCAACATACATGGTTATATTTGCTGTTCCATTAAAGTTATAAGCGCTTCTTTGCATTAATCTACCTTCTATTAAACTATGATAAGGACCGTTACCAGCAACACCTCCCCAGTCTTGTATAGAAGGTGGTGGTGTTTGAGATAAACCTTGAGTAGTACCATTGTAGTCTATAACCTTGTTGTTACCATTGCTATCACTAGCACTATTGATTCCTCCTGTTCCAAAATAACCCCAACCAAGCCTTACATGTGATCTTAATTTATCACTCAAAAAGTTAGTAAAATCTGCACCATCTGAGAGTGAGTAGTTATTATTCCACTTAGGTATGTACCTATATTTAATACGAAACGTATATGTTTCAGTAGTATCTAGTTGGTCTAATCTAAGATATATTCCGTGAACTCCGTACGGAATACCATTCGCTGTACCTGGTGTGGCATTAATCTTAGATGTAATATCTACAGTAGGACCTCCTAAGTTTACACCAACTCCACCATGCAAACCGCTTGAAATGTAGGTATCGTGCATGCCTTTTAAATAAAGTCTTGTTCTTGTTGATGACCATTTTCTGTACATCGGACCAACGTTAAGATGATCTCTTGACCAAAAATTATGCGTAGTATTAGTACTACAGTTACCAGTATAACTAGAATTGTTTGTCCCATTGTCTGAAGTTTGACTAGTAAAAAGAGTCCAAAACGCCGTATCAGGTGTTAGTAAAGGCGTTGTAGATGGTAATTGTCCCTCAACCATTAACATAGTGAAATCAGCATGAAAAACTCTATGATTGTCAAAAGTAGAAAAACTGCTGTTGTTGTAAGTGTTTATACTGTTACAAGCCATATTAACACCAACTAAACTAGGATCAAATTCTTGAACATTAGTTTTTGTTGGGTTAGTAGCAGTTGGACATAACTGACAAGTACCTGAAAAAGGAGTGACATTTCCTATAAGGCCATAACCTATTGTACCATGACTACCAGGTTGGAAGGTTCCAGGCCCTAAATTACTATTTCCACTTGAGGTTACACAAGGAGTACTGTATGTACATGTTCCATCATCACAACCTGCTAAACTATCATAGTTATCGGCAAGCGGGTCTGTGCAACCATAATAAGTTCCACTACATAGTGTTGGGTCATCAACTGTTGCATCCGCCCAGTAACTACAATCTGTTACGTCCATACAACCTGGTTTGTAAACAAATTGAAATGGTCTTACAAAATTAACTCCAAATAATTGTTGGCCAAGACCGGTTGCGTAATCAAAACTAACATTTCTTGCATAAAATTTACATTTTATATAACTGGCATAACCAACTTGCCCAGTAGTAGTTGAAAGATTACTTGCTGATAGATACTCGTCTAATTGAGTTCCACCCCAAATACCTTGTTGCCTTTGGTCAGCTAATAACGATATTACTTCTGCTCGTTCTACACCAGTGTATTCTCCAACTATTTCAAATTGATACCCAGGACCATCAAGAATAGGGTCGTGAGTAGGATCACCTGCAAGTTCAACATCAACAACGTCACCATGTGAAAACTCAAAAGTCCCAAAGTATGGAGAAGTAGGATCTGAGTTTACGCCTGAAAAAGAAATACTAGGGTGAGGGCTCATATACCAAGCTGTAGAATTAAAAGTAGGGTCTAAGGTGGCAATATCAATTTCACCCATTACAACTAAAACAGCTTCTATTTCTAAATATTGATTTAAAGGCATTATATCAACTGCTTGGTTCCCATAGCCTGGTCTTGTAGAAAATATTAAAGGAAACTGTTCCCAATCAAATAAAGTAAACAAAAACGCTGTAGACTCTAACACGTTTCCATTTTGATCTTCATAAGTAAAACCTTCATAATTAGCAAAATCTACAACGCCATTATATATAAAACCATTACTAGGGCCATTACCAGTTAAAGTATTACCCATTGTTGTTGCTGTAATATGAACATCCGGTGTAGGGTTGTTTGTAGTACTATTGTTTAAACGAGTGTGAGGTGCTGATATAGAATTATTGCTGCTAACGTGTAAATAATAACTTCCATAAACTACACAAGATCCATCATCAATAGTTGCTGTTGCATCGTAGTTATCAGCATTTGGATCCATGCAGCCATAATATGAACAACTATAAAATGTAGTTACACCAGTGCTTGGATCGGTTATACTACTTGTATTTGCAGCTGGGTAGTAGTTTGCTGATAAATAACCGTTACCAGCACCACAACCATAAGGGTTTGGGTAACCAACATTAATTACGTTCCCAGTAGCAGGGTCTGTACTTGTGCAATCACCATTTATATCTGGATTGTCACCAACAGTATCATCCATACACCCACCAATAGGGTTTGGGTATAAACAAGAACAGTCATCAACAACTGCGGTTTGCAAGTAGTTTGTGGCGGTGTCGTCTGTACAACCAGCAATAAAATTAGTAGTTGTGCTACAACTCCCATCATCAAAATCTACTACACTTACCCCAGTACAAGTGTCAGCCATAAGTGTAGTTAAACCGTTTGAAGTAACATATGTTTGCGTGTAATAAGTTAAATCAGTAGAATCTGTACAACCAGGAAAATAGTAACACATAGTATTATCAACAACGTTTACACTTGGATCGTGGTTTATAGCGCCTGTTGTACCTAAATAATTGTAATTTGAAGATAACGCTAAACCTGTTACTGGGTCATTACCTTGTGGATCAAAACAGCCAGTTATTGTTGCTATACACGAACCATCATCACAATCAGCTGATGCGTCGTAATTAAAAGCCGTATCATCTGTACAGCCATAATACGTACAGTAACCACAAGGGTTTGAGTTGTCTGTCAAACTAACTTCGTTTACATTTGCAGCCGGATCGTAATTATAAGCTATATAACCGTTACCAGGAGCGCAAACACCTCCTACTGCACTAGAACCATCTATGCAAAGATCATTAATATCTGGATTTACACTAGAGTTAGAGGAACTATCATCTATACAGCCGTAAGCAATAAGTGTTATACAACTTGTAGTATCATTTGTAAAGTCAGCGTTTGGATCATACTCTATATAAGTATCGTCCCCACAACCAATCACTGGTATTAAACAACTACCATCATCTGCGCCTGCCTGAGGATTAAAGTTAACGGTTTCATAGCCGTTAGCTAATCCAGTAAGAGGATCAATACAAGGATAATTTGTCACGTTATAACCTGTTGGTTGAGTTGTAAACAATGTACCTCCTAAACAAGGATTACCATCAACATTATTTCCGTTTATATCAGGCCAAGAACCAAGGTTATCATTAGTGCAACCAAGGTATGTACAACTACCATCATCAATTGTAGCGCTAGAGCTGTAGTTTACAGCTAAAGGGTCAGTACAACCATATACACTAATAGCTTGTGGTACTAAATCTAAATCAATATACTCTGTAACATCTTGTACAAGAGGATCTGGTAAGTTATGAAGAAAAACAAAAACTCTAATAAACACAGGGCTTAAGTTTAACGATACAGTCCCTCTATCCTCTAAACGTGTTCTTACCGTGACCCACGTGGAAAGAAATTGGCTAAGATCAGTTGGGTCATTATAATTAGCGTCGCCAACAGGTTCGTTATTAATTAAATTACCGCTATCATCTTCATAAACTTCAATCATTTGTACCTGAGCAACATTGGGCCAGTATGGAAATTGTACTGGCGCCTGCATTGTAGCATACTGAACAAAATAATACTCGTGAGAGTCTGTTGTAGGGGCAAAATACCCAGGAACTAGACTTGGATGTGCGTAAGAACTTGCTCTTGGTCCGTATGGCGGAACAACAGGATTTCCATTTTGATCATTATAACTAAAATAAACAGTAGGGTGTCCGCCAACTTTAAAATCACCAGCAAAAACAGGGTCTAAAGAGTTTTTAGGTGTAATATGCAATTCTGCAACATGTAAACCACCACCTGGATTACCGGCAACCGTGTTTACACTATGTATGGTTACATCATATTTATTGTTTACATGAGTATTTGTTGGCATATTTAATTTTATTAATCTTCGTCAGCTATATCTTGTACAGTTAAGTTGTATGTAACAGGTGGTGCGCTAAAGCTTTGAGCAAGCCCAATACCTTGTAATGTAAAATTACCAGTATCTGTTGTTTGGTTTCCTTTTATATAATTAAACCATTTATTTTCTTTTTCAATAAATTCATTTACATAACCACCTTCAATGTCTGTTGTTATACTTTCTACATACCAACCTAATTTATCATTTAAGTTGTAATAGTTGTTGTCTCTAGCGTCTACATTTTTTAAAACTTGTGATTGAGACCCTTCGTAGCTTAAGTTTTTAAAACTTTTTACACTACCACTAATATCGTTTAATAACACATTTATAGATGATGGCACTTTAACTCCGTAAAAATTATTATAACCATTTTTATCATCATGATGCATGTATAATAAACCGTTTTTAAATGTATAATATTCGCTAGACAAACTAACACCAGTTTCTGGTACAAAAGATTTAAAACTGCTCCAGCCATTTACCGATTCGTCAAAACTAATTGTAGTGCTATTGATAGAGTTTGCATTTATCAACGAAAGATTGTAATCAGATTTTTTAGCATCATAGCTACCAATAAGCATTATACTGTTTTTTAAATTATCTGAAAAATAATCTTTCATACCATAATCAGATATTGGTGTTAAGCCGTCCATAGACAGTCTTAGTACAACACCTCTTTGTTTGTCTGTAAAATAATTTCTATAAGACTCTGTTACAAAAGATTCTGGGTTTTTAGATATACCGTATTCACCAGCAAAAGGTTGTGCAGTACCTAAAACTTTATCAGTTGCTGTTAGATTTACATTACCATCAGCGTTAAATAAAGCATCTTTATTAGCATATATTCTTACAATTTTATCTTCGCATAAAGCAACTAAGTCTGAATTTCTTGTATGCAACTTTTGTATACTACCATACTCAGGATTTAAATCTTTTGTTATTTTTTCTGCTTGAATAAATTGATTTGTTCTATTTATACCGCTTGTAGAGTTGTATATACCAGAGTATATTAAACCGCTTTTTCTTTTCTCTTCTTTATACTCAGACTCAAGAACAGTAGAAACTCTAACTCCTTTATCTATTGTTGGCGCATTAAAATCATCTCTAATTCTATTTGATTCTACTCCATTGCCAAAAGAATAACAATTAAAATAACTGTCAAGATCTATTTGTAAGTTGTGCTCTTTTATTGAATATGTATCACTAATTTGATAGTATAAATCTAAGTCTAAATCTTCTTTTGGTTTTGTTTCAAAAACAGCAGGATTAGCTGTTGGTCTAGAATCTTTAACGCTAAGTCTAGTTGGAGAAGCTAAAAAATCAATATTTACTTGATTTGTCTGTGTAGCGTCTTGTGTTGGATTGTAACCTCCAAGATCACCAATTGGCTTGTCAAGTGTTAATCTATAAGTTCTTCTGTGGTTGTAAGAATTATGCATGTTGTTTGCAAGTGGAATTTGAACGCCTAAAGTTACAGAGTCTTGTAGACTTGACTGATGACCACCATTGTAGGAATTACTTCCGCTATAATTAAATATGTTAAAAATTTCAACGTTTACAATTTTGTAAACAACCTTGTTAACATCATTTGCAAATCTAAAAAACTGTCCCGCAACAAGCTTATTATGATCGTCGTACTCATTAGTGTCTGGGTAAGGAAAAAATATATGTGAATTATTAAAATTATTATTACCAGATCCGTAGTTGTTAAAGTTGTAGTGTGGTAATCCAGAAATAGATATATCTATTTGAGAAAGATTAACACCATTCATTGTTCTTCTAAAATGTGTTTGACCAGTAACTGGATGTACATATGGGTTGAAAGCTTGGTCATAAAAATCATTAGCGTAACCAGAGATATCAGTAAAAATTTGGGTTGTGTACCCTGAAAAACCAAGCGCTGTGAATGTAATTGCAACACCCTCCATTGACAACTTATCAATAAACCACCTTGGAGCGTTAGGATCACCAGTTGTTGAGTTTATAACACTACCATCACCAAACAGCTCTCTAGCAGAATCAGTTACATCTTGAACGTTGTCTAGTAAATCTTGTGGCGTAAAACTTGGATCATAATCAGCGTTAGTAGGATCTAATTTAGACCAGCCAAAATCATTACCACCTGGTTTAGAAGGCAAAACACCATTTGTGGTTGTAACAGAATCTTGATCATAGTAATAAACCGGAAGCTGATGTACAACTCTAAAACCAGCAGAGTTATTTATTAAAGGTGTTACAAACTGTGTTATATTAAAATCTTTAAATATTTTTACAAAAAACTTTCCTTCATACTCAGGTGAATCTTCTACAGTTCCTTTATATATTTCCATTGAAATATTTTCAGCTTGTACAGGTGCTTGAGCAGTTGACGTAGAGTCTTCAAAAAAGCTCATATCAAAACCAAATGATTCATCAATACTAACTATAATTTCATTTGTTGGAACATCATATTCAAGTCCAGATATTTCATAAAGTTCTGAAACATTGTTATCAAGAAGGTTGAAGAATCTTACACTTAAATTGCTTTCGCTTGCTAAATCTTGATTTGGATCAACACTTGACAGCTCGCATATAAAACTGCTTAATTTATTTAAAGGAAAATTATTTGAATCAGGAAACAAAGTGTTTAAACTACCAGTAGACATGTTAGTTCTTTTCCTAACTCTTTTTCTGTTTAACTTTATAGATTTTGGCGCTTCATTTGCTATTGCTAAAACTTTATATTTACTAGGAACTTGAACAGCTAAATCAGCTCCATGTGCTTTTTTTAGATATAAAAATGTTTCTTCATCAATTTTATTTCTATCTGAAGAGTTAAAAGAAATCCAAATATTACCACCAGAAGAATCATACCATCTATCCATAGCTAGGTTGTAATATTCATTTGAACTTTCTTTAACGTAAAATTTAAAGTTTTTAGCCTCAAGTGGCGCGGGTGTTGTTATTTGAGCAGATAAATAGTTAGAGCTTGTTGATTCTGTAATAGGTATAACAACACTAGAAGACTCATCTGTTAATACTGGTGTTTCTCTACCATAGTTATCAGTGTAAACAACACCTAACTGATATTCTCTTAAAGTTTTTAAAGACTTTGAGCCAAACTCATCAATTAAATTTCTTGACGAGTAAGAAACGCTTGTTAAAACTTTGTTATCTACTAAATCACTAATGTTTAAATTTTGTGAATAGTTTGCGTATACAATTCTATTTCCAACAACTTCTTGCGCTAAAGCTTGTGTAGGAACATTGTCATATGGCCTTAACAATTGATTTGAAGCAACAGTTTTAAATATAGTATCTGAAGTTATTTCATACACACCTGTGTTACCTAATCTTGATGTTGGAGCATAAAATCTTCCTAAATTATCATTTTTAGTAATAGAGTCTACAATATATACATTTGGGGAGTTTGACTCTTTATATAATATTTCAATTTTATTTACATCTTCTGGTATGTCAGGCGTTACAAATTGCTCTATTATAACCTTGCTTAGATTGTTAGACATTGCTGTATTATAACCTTGTTCGTTGTTCATAGAATAAGAACCAGGTAAAAAAGCTATTTCAGAAAATGGTCCAAAAGGAGAATACTCCCCGTCCGAGTATATGTATCTATAAGAAAATCTAGGAAATTTTTGCTCAAACAAAGTGTCTTTTGCTTGTTCAAAATTAACAACCCATGAAGAAAATCCTCTAGTTATGTTTGGAGCCATACCTATAATTATTGCATGCACATCTACATATCCTGTTAGTGGTTGTCCTGTTGGAGTTAAAACAGATTGAAATGGGTTTTGTGAAAAAGCGTCTCCACCAATAATCATCATTCTTACATCCCAGTCATTTGACTCTTGATACTCTTGATTAAAGTTTTGGTTTAACGAATCGTAAGTACCATCACTATCACTATCATATATTATAGAATTTGTTTCGGCAGATTTTAAATGTATAATAGTTTGATTTGCAACAAGATCAAAAGGTATTGTTGATGATGTGTTTAATATTACAAAATTAAGATAATCTCTTTGACTTCCGTCAGGATTTAAACCGTGAAAACCAGGTGATAAATCACTACCAAATTGATCTTGAAATTTAAAATTAGAAATTATGCCTGGTTGGTTAAAATTTTCTGTAGGTATTAATTGTAAGACTGGTGCTGTTTTAGGGGCTGGTTTTATAACTGTAATATGTTTTTCTTGTAAAAACTCACCACTAGGAAGTTTTGTTGATTGGTGAAAAGAGTTTGTGTGTTCTTTGCAACGATCTATATTTATTTTTTTTGGCTCTGAATAATCGTCTGTCCAAAAAAGTAAATTATCAATAATATTTATACCAGTTATAATTTTTCTAGGATCAGTATTAAAGTTTAATACTTTGTCTGTTGTGAATGTTACAATTAAATTTTCTTGAATGGTAGAACTAGTTTGTAACTGTGCAAAGTCAAGCGAGGCTATATTAGCGTTTTGCCCAGAGCCTGGAGTTAAGTTAGTGTAAATCCTAGTGTTTAAAGGGTTAATGTCAGGCACTACGCTTAAAACTTTCCACGGCCTAGTACTCGATGCTTGATATAAATTATCAGTGCCATAATTGTATATTTCAAACGTCGCGCCAGGCTTTGGTAAATAATTTGTACTTGACATTTCTCTTTCAATCATAAAAAAGATATTTTCACCAACTGGAGCAGTAGTATCTGATTGAATACCATCACCACCCCCGTTGTTTGGAGCGCCTAATATCCATTTTGTTTCAAAAATGTCAACTAAAACAGGTTTTACTACTGGGTTTGTAGGAGAAGAAAATGCGTCTGCCTCGATAATCATATCTTTTTTAGGCATTTCATTTATATGTTCAAATATAGCGTTGGAATAACCTCCATTTCCTAGTTCGTTTATTTCTCTATCTTTAACAAACCAGTAAAGCTTATTGTTTTGACCATTTGATATACTACCAATACACCTACCTGTTGATGAACCCGATGAACCAACCGTAGTTTCATATATGGAGCTTTCTGAAGATATTAATTTATTACCTAAAATATTTTGCACAGCACCAACATCAGATCCTTCTGAAGTTGATACTTGTATATTCATGGCATCTTTATATTCGCCATTAGGAACTAATCTTTCGTCAAGGTCTTTGTTCATTTTCCCCGCCGAAAAAGTGTGCTTAATATCTGGCATGCTCTAGTGTTTTATTTGCTTAGATTTACCTCTAAGTATTTGAGTTAATTCTTCTATTTTTAAATTTGATAACCTTAGTTTCGCCTTTCTAACAGCTGCAAACTTATCTTTTTGAAATCTACGAACTATATATTCTTGCACATTAGCTCTTGTAGACATTATAGCGTATGCTATACACTTGTACATAGCTTCTTCTGCAAACTTATGCACTTGCATCTCAGCGTCTGTACCAAGACTATCACTTATATATTTTAGTATTACAGTTTTTCCAGAAATATTAGATGAAAAGTGTATTCTTCCTTGTAATTCATCAATAAAAAATATACCGTTGTCTTGTGCTCTTTCAGTATCTAAACCATATCTTTTACCTTCAGCAACCCATCTGGTGTCGCTATCGTAATCATCACCAGTTGTAACCGAGCTTTGCGATCTATATTTGTTTAAAGTATCAGAAGTTGGAAATATATTGTCTTTAGTAAATCTTAGTTCAACATCAGCAGTACCTAATAAATCATTTGTTGGGGTAGTACTTAGCGTGATTTGATTGTTTACAGTGTCTATACTAGCTATTGTAGTTCCTAATGGTATATCACTACTGCCTGTAACGAACATACCAACTTCTAAATCACCAGTAGGTAAATCATTTGACACAGGAAAAACTAAACTTAATACAGCAGAACTACTGTCAAAAGGACTAAATTGTTTGAATATAACACCTTGTTGTGTTAAAGAATTTTGATCGTATATACTATCGTTATCAGTGTCAAAGTCATAAGTTCCATCATTATTTTGTTTTATTGAAAAAGGATTTGATGACTTGCTAGTTGGTTGTATTACATGCTCAACGCCAGAAGAATCTACCCAGACTAACTTAACATAGTTAACATAGTCTTGTGGTAACACCATTGATAAATTTGCTGGCACTTCTATTTCTTGAGACTTTGTAGATTTAAAAGTATCAAAGCTAAGTTCTTGCAATGAGCGCATAGCATGAAACTGTACGTCAGCTCTTTTTATTTTACTTATTATTTTGTTTTCACCAACATATGCAATGATAAATTGATTTATAATATCTTCTAAAGAAGTAAATTGATAGTTTCCAAAACCACTGTTATTATTGTAATAATCTTGCTGCGTTGCTTGTATTAACCCCATTTATTATTTTTTTTCTTGTTGAATACTTTTTATTTCTTGTGCTTGGCCTGATTGATATAAGGTCGGGTCTTCTATTGATATACCGGCTAACGCTAAAATTTTATACACTAAATTGTTTTCTTCGGAATTGTGAAGTTCAAAATTTGCAGAATCAGTACCGTTGTACAAAGCTTTTTCTTTAACAACAATATAACTCCAATTAACTGGTGTTGGATATTTTATATATTTACAACTAACACCAGAAGTTATAGTTAAAGGGAATATTTTAATATTATTGTTTTCTCTAGTATAAATAGGTCTTGAAAAAGAAGGCGCCGCTAAAGAAGAAGACTCTAACAACAGCTGTTCGTTATGGTTGATATGTTCTACTTCAACTTTTCCTACACCACCACTAGCAGATCTATCGTATATTACCGTGCCTACAGAATAAAAATCTGTTAACGTTGATAAAGTAAAAGCATTCATAGTGTTATTAAAAGACAAGCTTGAAGTACGTCTAAAATTACTTACTTTTTCTTCTAATAAATTTAACATATCAGAGTGGTCTGTGCTATTACCGTTGACTCTACCAAACTGATTTATATCATAAAAGTATTGATCAAATATATCCATTTGTGCTTGATTAGCAAATAAATTAAACTCTTGAGGTGTTATATAACCTCTTTGCTCTTTGTTAGCTAAAGCCAAAACTCTTTGATATACTGTGTCTACACTTACCATATTTTTTTATTTTTTATAAGGAAACGCTTTGTTAAGCGCTTCTTTTCTTTTGTTACAACCACAACCTTTTTTACCAAACACGTTCTGCTTGTCTAAGTATTGTGTAAATGATTTTATACCAGTCGCTGATGTAAATTTTTCTATTGAATCTCCTAATCCTTTTGATTTCATATTTAATTATTTAGTAGTTGCAGTCGCCCCGTAGAGCGACCGCTCCTACAGTTTGATTACTTTAATTGTTTTTCTATATTTGCATATATTTCCATACCTTCGTCAGTTTTAAACCAAGCGGCTAAAGCTGAGTATGGGTGTTCGTCAAAAGGAACATTCATTAGTTTTCTATCATTAGATCCCCACGTAAAAGTTCTTTGATCTCCAGATAATTTTAATATTCCAAGCTCTGTAGCTTTAATACCAAAATTTCTAAGTTGAACATTGTCATCATTAACTAACTCTAAGAACAAACCAGGATTTCTTTTAGCATATAACAGTAAATCTCTTTTAAGTTCTTTAGAACTCATCTTAGACGCTCTAGAACCAACTTCAACTCTCATTATAGCTTCTGCCATATCAACATCCATGTTCATAGCTTCATTTAACGCTAAAACTTCCATTTCTAAATAGTCGATTTCAGATGCAGCGTTTTTCTCTGGTTTTAATTCTTCGTATATCATACCTTTGTGTGGGTGATATAAGCTTAATAGTTTTTGTAAAACTGTTTTTTCTTTTGGTACAAATAAATTTCCAGATCTAAAAACAATATGAGCTAATCTTTGATCTCCTTGCATTTCATCTACAAAAGGAGTTCTTTGATTTTCACAATACTTAAGTTCTCTTTCGTAACCTTTTTCTTCATCAAAATGATAAATATTTGCAGATTTAATAGATCTTGAAAGAGGTCTTTTATTTCCTTTTAAAAAATACATTCTGTCTTTTATTTCCCAAGCTGGTTTTACAGGTTGAGTTTTTTTAGGTTTTGGTGTTTCAACTACTGGAGTTTCAACAACAGGTACCTCTACCTCTTGTGTTTTTTGTTTTTTTGCCATAATATAATATATAATAAAATTAATAAAAAGAAAAGGACCGAGGCCGAAGCCCCGGTTCTTTAAATAAAAGTGCTTATTTTAATAACATAAAGTTATTAGCACCTTGAGTAATTAAACATCTCTCAGTTAACATGTGGATTTGCATTGCATCTAAAGCAGATGTAGCAGCACCAACAGAACCAGTAGTCCATGTTTTCATTCTTCTATCGTCAGTTTGTGAAGCTCTATATCTAACGTGTAAGAATGGTCTTTTCATACTTGCACCAACAGTTTGGTCATAAACTGAAGAAGTACCAGCAGGGATTAAGACACCTCTAATTGCATTTGCAGCATTAGCAGAATTAATACCACCTCTAGTAGCTTTGTCGTTTAAGTATCTAAAGTCAGACTTGTAAAAATCGTAAGATCCACGTCTGAAACCAGAGAAACCTAAGTTTAATGCCATATCTTCAGAGTTGTTGAATACACCATAAGACGTACCACCAGCACCGTAAGAATTCATTGAAGCTAACATATCGTCAATAGCTAAACTAGTAGCTCTATTTACGAACATCATGTTTTCTTCAATAGCACCTTGAGAATCAAACTCAGCTAAGATAGCGTCAAACTCAGCTAAATCAGTAGCAGCATTAACACCAGTTACACCAGTAGTAATGTTACCTCTGTCTTCAATAGCATCGAATAAACCTTGAGTACCAACTTTAGCACCAGCCATATTTAACTGTGTATCAGCCGTAGTGTTAGAACCATCAGTAGCACCAGGTACAGCTTCTAGCATTGACATCTCTAAGTAATCGTTAAAACGAGCTCTTGTGTCAGCTTCAGCTTTTAAGTACCATAGGTAACCAGAAGCACCACCTTCAGAAGAAACTTCAATCCAACCAATTCTAGAAGCATCAGAACCTGAAACTTCGTAGTAGTCTTTCATAATGATTGGCTTGTTAGTAAATGTTTGAACCGAAGGCTCGTTAGCACCTCTACCATCTTGAGTGTTAAAAGTACCATCAGGGTGATCGTATCTAGTACCTTTACCGTATTCAGAGCCATAAACTAATATTGTAGTTGCTAAAGCAGCTGTAGTACCAGTCAACGTAGTAGCTTCATAAGGAGCTACAGTAATTGTATCGTTAGATACAACTGTAACTAATGCTTTAACTACACCGTTAGTTGCATCAGATATAATAATAGTATCGTTTACTCTAACACCGTGGTTAATTGGACTGTTACCAGAACCAGAAATACCGTTAGTAGTATCAGAATTGTTACCATCAATATCAGATTGAATCTCAATAGTAGTTGTTGATTTTACTTCACATTTGTAAGATAAGTGTAAACGACCTTGCTCAGACCAAACAACTTGGTCAGCAGTCATCGCTTCTTCAGCCCCAACTTGTGATAAGAAACCTGAAATAGTTCTCGGTCCGAAAACTTCAGCTTCTTTTTCCATTAGGTCTGGTACGTATTGTTGTCCCCAACCTGCATTAGTTGCAGATGAAAGATCAAGATAATTTGTTTGTAATGCTTGCTGTATTGGAGCAGGCACGCTGTTTAAATTACCTCCAGGATTTGAAATCATAATTTTGTAATTTTAAATTTATTATTTATTTATTTTTAATTTTAAACTTAAAGTTAGGAGAATCATCATTGTTAAGTACTCTTACTTTTGGCCCGCTAGTATTATCGTTTGAAAACGATTGTCTAGGATCCATACTTACATTTTTGGCTTTGGCAACACTATCTTTCATAGCATCTGCTTTACCTTGTTCGTAGAAGTGCTTAGCAATAGCGTCGGGATTCATTGCTGCGTATAAAGACTTGTGATAACCTTTAGCATCTGACATTTCATTGTTTTTATTCAAGAACTTCTTGACAAAATTATTAATGTCGCTTTGTGTTTCTTTAGTCTCTTGAGCGTTCTTCACGTTAAACCTATATTTTTTATCTCCGACGTTGTATTCAAAACCTTTGAATTTATCGTTAAAAACTTGTTGAGTTTTTAATTTAAAAGTATTAGTTTGTTGATCCGCTATTTTTTGAGTTTCTTCTGACTCTTTGTTGTATCTATTAAAAAAGTTTATAGCTTTTTGTTGCTCGGTAGTTAACCTAGAACCAGCTTTAACTTCTTCATAGTATTTGGACTTCTGCCCGTCCAGGTGGGCTTTAGCGCTGGCAACTTGCTCTTTTAGCGCTATTTTTTTCTTTTTAATCTCCCTATCATCATCTTCATCTTCATTGTACGAAAAAGAATCATCTATTAAAAATTCAATTTCATCATATGTTAAGTGAGATTTTGTTTGTTTGTAGTACTCTTTAAGAACTGTCATATCATCATAACTAGAAAAGTCTTGATTAAGACGTACGTAATCTTCTAATGTACCACCAGTTTCTTCCATAAAATCTACAACTTTTTGTAAATTTTCAGGTAAAGGCTTACCAGTCTCAGCAGATTTTAACATGGCTTCTTGAGCTTGCTCAGCTAAATCTTCTGCTTGTTCTTCAACTTCTTCTTCAGTAACCTCTTCTAATACTGGAGTTTCTTGTGTTTCAGTCTCCGGTTGTACTTCTTCTTGTTTTTCTGTGGTGTCGGCATCTTCAACGAGCTCAACCACTCCGCTGTCGTCAGCGTTATCTTCTTTAATTTCCTCTGTGGTTTCATTTTTTTCTTCAGTTTTTGGTGTTGGTGGTTTATCTAAATTTACTTTAGTAACACCATCATCAGTTGGTGTTTCTTTAGACACATCTATTTTTGTAACCTCTTCGGCTACGTTTTCTACGTTTTCTTCCATAATATAATATAATAATAATTAATAATTGTTATCTAGGATCAAATGAACCTAAATCAAATCCGCCTCCTAATATATCATTACCTGCAGACTCAAAGTTTTTAGGTGGTTTATCATTATTTCTTTGATCAATAAGCTCACTTTGTTGTGAAGCTTGGATTTTTGTTCTCTCGTCTTTACGATCTTCTTTTTCTTTTTCTTTATTACTAACAGTTTGATTTTTCATACTTTCAAGCTGCATGTTCATTTGAAACTCTAATTGCATTAGTTGTTTTTTATACTCTACTTCTTGAGCTTGTTTCTGAGCGTCAAGCTGCGCTTTCATTTGTTCAAGCTGCATTTCTGTTTGCATTTTAGCTTGTTCTTTTTGTACTTCCATTTCAGCAGATGCTTGTTGAGCTTGTATATTAGCTTGTGACTGCGCTTGTATATTTTGCTGTTGTATTTGCTGATCTTTGTCTTGCTTTCTTTTTCTACGTATTTTAAGCAATTGATTTGCTAGCTTTATGTTTTTAATATTTCTAAGATCAATAGCGTCAGCAAGCTCAATTAATTGTTGTTGTAATGCCATTTGAATATTATTTTCAAGCATAGCTTTTTCTTCATCATCAGGAGTTAATTCTATAAATATACCAAAGTCATAAAGGTGTAACTCTGCCATCTCTTCTAATGTAGCAACATTATGCACTCCGATTTGCTGTATAAAAGCATCTTTAGTTGGTGAATATTCTATAATATCAGAAACTCTAAGAGATAAACACTCAGCAGTTTCAGATGTTAAATACAGCCCAGCTTGTAATATATGTCTTGTTGCAGTGTTAGAATTAGCTGCAGCTAGCTTTTGTACACCAACTAAAGCATTTTTATCAGGAGTACTACCATCTCTAGCTTCGTTGAGCCCGGTAGTGTCTCTTATCATTTGTAAATAATAATTGTAAGTTTGTATTAAACTTTGCATTTTTTGACCACCAGAACCTGATTGTATTTCTTGTATTGGTACTTTACCTGGGTTCATATCACCTTCACTTGTAAATGATCTACCAATAACAGATCCTGTTTGAAAGAACATGTTTAAGGCTTCTTGTGGGTTATAGTTTGTACCATTACCTAAGTCTATTTCAGCTAAACCATCAGCATCTAAATAAACACCGTCTGGTACCATACGTGACAGTACTTGCTGTAGTTTTAAATGAGTTAACTGTATCATGTCAGCAAAACCTGTTATACGTTGAACTAAAGATTCAATACGACCTTTGTACATACGTGGAGCTACAATACTATAATTCATTTTAACTTTAGTATAGTCGCTTTTAGGTCTCATCATGTTTTTAGCCATTTCCCATTTTAACAACTTATCTGTTCCTAAAATCATAGCACCATCATACAAACACTCTACAGATCTTTGTAGTTTTCCAAAGTTGTCTTCGTTAGGTGGGTTAAACGTATCGTCTTTTGCTAATATCTTATCAGCGCCACTACCAGTTTCTTTTACTTTGTAAACCTCGTTCATGTATGTTTTATAATTAAAATATAAAACTTGAACTTTGTTATTATCTTGCTCGCTATAACTATACCCTTGATTATAATTTGTTTTATTATAGTTTTTATCTTTAACTATATTCTCTAATTCCTCTTGAGTTAAATGTGGAAATTGTTTAACCAGTTCGTTGATAGGTATGGTTTTAACTTCACCAACATAATATATATCATCAAAATATGGTGATTCAGTATATGAGTAAACTAAATCAGCAGGATCAACATAATCAATGACAACACCTTCGGATGTGTTAAAAGAAGTTTTAACAGCGCCAATACCTAAAACGGTAAGATCATAGTAAAAACGTTTTTTAATTAACTCGTAGTTGTTGCCTTCCATTAAAACATTAAGAGCTTGTTCTTCCGCTAACTCAACTGATTGTTTGTAGCTAAGCTGCATGTGTAAATCTAACTCTTCTTGAGATTGAGGTAGTGTTTCTTTATCATTTTCGTACATACCAACGCCAAAAGCTTCTTCAACATAATTATTAAACTCTTGAGTTCTCATGTCGTTTAATATAGAATCCATATACTCTGTACGTTTTGCAACACCAAAAGGATCTTGCGAGTATGCTTTTATATCGTAAGTTCTTTCAGCAATACCGTTAACCACTATGTCAACAAATTTAGGTATAATAGGTACTGGTTTCCAGTCTAAATTAAGATAGGACAAATCACCATTTATAGATAACTCGTCCTTGTACTTTTGTATTGATTGCTCACCTCTAGCGTATAACCTTAAGTCATTAAAATTGTTGTGATTTGTTCTGTATCTACTACTACCTCTTTCAGTATGAAACCACTCAGCTTGAATAGCTTTAGCTACTTTCAAACCATAATCATAGCTCATCTTTTCTATGTCGCTAACGACTTGAGATGGAAAATAACTTTTTACAATCATATTTCTTTTTTAATTAGTTTTGATGTATTGCCTTTGTTTTCATATTTAGCAATATTTATATTTAGTTTTGGTTTTTGTACTGGGGCGTTAGGCCTATACAAATGTCTATTGTTTGCCATAATTGCTAAACCAGAACTAATAGATGCATCGTGCTTTGTTCTTTTGTTTATATCAAATTTAGCCCAGTCATTTAATAGTTCGTTAAAATAACAACTGCCAAACGTACCTTCTTTGTTTATACCTACGTGATCTTGTATATACATTTCAATAGCAGCAGCATGAGCTTGTTTTATATCTTCACTTGAGTTGGGTATTCCACCAACTTCTTTTTCTGCAGTAGACAATTTGTTCCATATTTTATCAGGCCTGTTCATACTAAAACCTCTATAACCTCTACGTCTCAAATAATATAGTAAACGAGGTTTGTTGTTTTCTGCAAGTAAAGGCATTCCATAAAATACTAATGCCATTAAAACGTCTTCAAAGAATATCTCTGCAGTTTGTGGTCTTGCTAAGTATTCTAAAAAAAACTGATTAGCCGGAGCATCTTCCATGCTAAACTTAGTTAGTCCGTGCAAAGCACCTTTAGAACCTATACCATCTACTGTTCCTGATATATCATAACTATCACAACCAAAAGCACCCATATGCTCGTTACCAGGCCATTTAACACCGTTTTTTATTATAACTTTATTTTGTAAATTTTGTGGTGGCACCCAACTTACTTTAAATCTACCTTTTGCATCTGGGTAAAATATAACGCTTGAGTCTTTTATGCCATTAATCCATTGAAAATTACCTCTTGAAATACCTAAGGTTCTAGACATTTCTTCGTTGTAATCTATTTGTTCGTATATTTTTACCAAGTTAAATATACTATTTTTTGTTTCATCTCTAAACGCATGCTCAGTAGTTCTTGGAAACTGCCTGTAAAATTCGTTTAGTGCGTCTTGATCATTTTTTAAACCGTCAGCTTCATTCTGCCAACTGTCTATAACTCCTATATCTATTAATTCCCCATGTGGATCGAAGACTTCATGATCCGGAGTATTGAAGACTGGGCTTCCGTGCTCATCAATAAATCCTTCGTAGTTCCACTCCATTGGGATAAAAAGAGAATATAAGCCAGACGCTGTCTGTCCATTTCTGTTTCGCTTAGTAAC
>Ga0181397_1000231_pt1 | contig 21483 bp, 32 predicted proteins | sample 20SPOviralmetaG_FD_130126 | JGI IMG/M metagenome (GOLD analysis project Ga0181397, IMG submission 130126) | Marine viral communities from the oligotrophic San Pedro Time Series (SPOT) site, San Pedro Channel, CA, USA - 20 SPOT_SRF_2011-02-23 | ecosystem: Environmental > Aquatic > Marine > Strait...
CTTTTTGGTTTAGCAGCAGACATATACTTGCCTAAAAGTTCTAGAGAAAGGTTTTTAATCATAAATGCTTTATTGGAAGTTGGGTTAAACAGAATAGGCATAAACTTTAAAGGAAAATTTGTACACGTGGATATGGATAGAAGTAAAGATAAAAATGTCCTATGGACATATTAATTAATTTAAAATAATAAAAATGAAAAACTATTTAATTTTAACAATGTTAAAGTCTAAAAAGGTGTGGTTTACAATAGCAGCGATTATCGTTCCTTTTATAGCAAGAAGTTTAGATGTAGATGAAGTTCATGTAAGCGAGATGTTTTGGGCATTAGTAGGTTTAACAGGCGCACAAGGTTTAGCTGATAGTGGAAAGAAGTAATAGATACAGATTAAAGCCACACGAGATAAAAGTTCTTCAGAAACTGCGAGAGCAAGAAAAAAGTAATGTATTAGTAATCGGAGACTTGCACGAACCTTTTTGTTTGGACTCTTATCTTGATTGGTGTATAGAACAATACCACACCTATAATTGCACGGAGATAGTGTTTATAGGCGATATAATAGACAATCACTACTCAAGCTACCACGAAACCTCAGCAGATGGTATGGGTGGCTTAGATGAGCTAGAATTAGCTATTAAGAGAATATCAAGGTGGTACGAAGCATTTCCTAAAGCCACAGTTGTTATTGGTAACCACGACAGAATCATAATGAGAAAGGCACAAACAAGTGCAATCCCATCAAAGTGGATAAAATCTTATAAAGAAGTATTAGAGGTTCAAGGTTGGGAGTTCGTTGAAAGGTACGAATTAAATGGGGTTCAGTATATACACGGAGAAGGTGGTACTGCTAGAACTAAATGTCGTGCAGATATGATGAATACTGTTCAAGGACACTTACACACTCAGGCATATTGTGAACATTATGTGGGTAAAAAGTTTAGAATCTTCGGTATGCAAGTTGGTTGTGGTATAAATCACAAGTCATACGCAATGGCTTATGCAAAATATGGTAAACGTCCTGCGGTTGGTTGTGGAGTTGTCTTAAATAACGGCGAAACACCACTTAATTTATTAATGCCTTTATAAAAAATTAGCTTAATTTTCTCGGTTTTTTTAAAAATTATAATTTTATTTTAGTAAAATTTACTAGAGTAGAATTATTTTTTTATATATATTAGTTAAAAACTAAGTTAAAAATTTGGTTGGTAAATATATTTTTTTTAAATTTGAATCATAAATAAAAACAAAAACAACTATGAAAATGAATATAGTAACACATAAATTTAATAAACAAGAATTTTTATTAAATGAAATAGAAACTGAAAAGTTTTTTGAAAAACAAGACAAAACAAATTATACAGTAAAAACAAAAATATCAATTAAAGATGTAATAAATTTTATTGTATGGTTTTTAATTGTAGGTATTGGTTCTGTTGGTTTATTAATGTTAGGTGCTTTATTAGATAGAATATAATGGATATATATAAACCTACCCCACCAACTGCCGAAGAATTAGTTGAAATGCAAAAGCAACACGAACTAGACAGGCAAAAAAGACTACTGACTTATGACAATAGAATTGTAGAAGCTAAATTAGTTTACTACAAAGGTTATATCGCTGCATCAGGAACTGATTATAATTTAAACAAAAAGTTTGCTGATATAAAAAGAGATAGCAATTCTGTAATTATGATAGGAACAACTAGACAAAGATGTGCAGATGATACAATAGATAATATCACAGGCACATACTCTTTAAATCTTACAGAAGAAATGTTAAAGGAATATGAAAATAACGATAAACAACTTTTAATAATATGAAAACAACAGTAAACTTTTATCAATTTCAAAATTGGTTTGAAAAAAATAGACCTAACAATTTTTCTTATGATGGCTTGATTGCTTTATGGGAAATGTTAGAAGAATATGAAGAAGGAACAGGGGAAGAAATAGAATTTGATGGTATTGCTTTATGTTGTGAATATTCAGAATATGAAGATATGGAAGAATTTTGGTTAGATTATGATAAAGAAGATTACCCTAATGAACAATCAATAATGGATGCAACAATGTATTGGGCATTTGGTGATGGTTCATTTATAATACAACAATTTTAATTATGATACTAAAAAGATTACACGAATTAAATACATTTGCTTGTCAAGACAACGAATTGTATTTAGCAGGGAAGGATGAAAATGGAGAGGATTTTACAATAGTATTTGATGCTTTTAACTTTCTAGAATGGATAGATAGAGAGCAAATACAATACATAAAAAAACAAACAATTAAATATATTAAACAAAAATGAAAACAGAATTGATTAAAGAAAAGTACAACAAGTACAATTTAGAACCTAGTGATGTATTTAAACATCAACACTATATTATTATAACAAGAAGTGGTATAGAAAAAATTCAAGCCCAAGAAGAAATAACTATGGATTTTCAAGTTATAAAATGTGAAAAAGACTTTGCAGTTGTTAAAGCTATTGCAAATAAAAAAGATACTCTAATAGAAACCTTTGGTAGTGCTTTAAAAGGGGATTATAAAAATGGTAACTGTAACACTTGGTACGTTATGGAAATGGCTGAAAAAAGGGCTATGTCTAGGGCAGTATTGAAGCTTACAGGTTTTTATGAACTTGGGGTGTTTGGAGAAGATGAAAGTGAAGAATTTAAACAATAATTAAAATAATAAAAAAATGAGAATAGAAGGAAAATTAGTTAAAGTATTTGATTTGGAAACAGGAGTTTCTAAAGCAGGTAAGGAATGGAAAAAGCAATCAATCTTAATAGAGCAAGATACTGAATACAACAAAGAGGTTGTGGTTAGTTTTTTTGGAGATAATGTAAACAAGATAAAAGCAAAAACAATAGGGGATATTGTAAGTTGTAATATTAATTTATCATCAAGAGAATATAATGGTAAATGGTATCACAATATAGATGGTTGGACTTGTAATATGTCTGATGTTAAAGCTGATATCAAAGATGCTTTTAATGAAAAGTATGCAGGTAAAACTTCTGATGATTTACCATTTTAATTATGACAGATAGAATAAAATTTGAATTATTATGCGACCTTACTACAGATATAGTAGGGTTGCATCAAGGTGCATTGTCTGATAAAACTAGGAAACAAATAATTCACGTGCCTAGAATGGTAGCATCAGTTGTTGCTAGAATGACAAATGATATACATCCAACAATTATAGCAGATGTATTAGGCAGAGATAGAACATCTATATTACATTATGAAAAATTTCATAGTCATAATTATGCTTCATTCCCTAAGTATAGAGAAACTTTTGATGAAGTATATAATGCTCATAATACTTTGGAAAATTGTAAGTTAGTTTTTGAAGATAAAAATGATATGAGAATGTATTTAATTAAGGAAGGTATTGATACAGTAAAAAAACCACAAGTAAAAATAATTGTTAAAAGTGGTAAAATAAGCCATACAGTAAAAACTAATTATATTTTATGTTCTAAAATAATTAATGAAATCAAACAAGCATTAAAAGATTATAGTTATTCAATAGAAATAAAAACAATATGAAAGCATTACTGAGCAGCACTGCTTTTCTTGTAGTCAATAAAGAACTTGCTAGGAATATTGGTTTAAAGGAAACAGTCTTGTTAGCTGACTTAATTAGCAAGGAAGAATACTTTATTGAAAAAGGAATGACTGATGGGTGGTTTTTTAATACTGAAGCGAATATACAGAAAGATACTACGCTTACCCCCTATCAGCAGCGAAAGGCTCTTAAAACTCTTAAGAAGTATGAAATAATAGAAACTAAACGCAAGGGTGTTCCTGCAAAACAATACTTTAAAATAAATGAAGAACAAGTTGTTCAGTTTCTTAACAACAAGTCCTTAACAAACTTAACTTCTATTAATAAGAATAAAGAAATAATATTAAATAATAAGTTATCTATAAAAGAAAAATTTGAAAACTTGGTTATGTTCTTTGATTACCCTAAAGAATTAAAGCAGGAATTTATAGATTATTGGACAGAAAAAAGCTCTGATAGACCTAATGCTAAAATGAGGTATGAAAAACAAGCTACCTTTGATGTCAAGTTGAGATTGGTTCGTTGGGAAAAAAACAGTAAGAAATGGAATAATAATAAATCTAATAAATCAAAATTAGAAGAACAAATAAGCGAATGGGAAAAAGCAAAGAAATATATAGAAAAAATATAATAGAACTAGATGACTACTTCGCCTATAGTGGTAAAGTAGAAATAGATGGTAAGTTTGTTAAACCAAATGATGATTTAATATACCAAGAAAAATCTATTATAAAAAACGATATGAGTAAGTATAAATTAAAAAACTATTATGAAAACACTTCAGGAAGAAAACATTAAGGAACTAACTGCAAAAGTCTTGGACTTAGTAGCTAAGACATCAGTAGAGTTAGGACACAGGGCAGATGCAAAGACAATGGCATCACTATCACAAATATTTGCACAAGACTTACAAAAGGAAAACAGGTTCAGGCGAATGACATTTAACCAAATACAAGATGCTTTTCACATTGGGGTTAGATATTGTGAGTTTGAACCTTTTTTAAATATAAAGACATTTTTCAGGTGGATTATTGAGCATAAGAAAAAAGTGAATGATGCTTATTACCAAGTACATACACTAAATAAAAACCCTAACCAAGTTCCTTTTTATCAGGAACCTTTAAAATTATTAAAATGAAAACAATAAAAATAACTAAAGAAGAAATCAAGACAGGCAAAGATGCAATTAAATGGCACTTAAAAAACTATGGACATATAACAAGTTTAGAAGCTATCAGAGAATATGGTGTTACTAGACTTGCTAGTATTATATGGTATTTAAAAGAAGAAGGTTACACTATACATAGTGAAGATTTAAAAAAGACTACAAGGTTTGGTAGAACAACTACTATAGCTAAGTATCTGTATTTTAAACCAAAACCAACATTCGAACAGAAAGTAATATGGGGGTAAAGAAACCTGTTAGCAAACTAAAAAAAGAGTTAGACAGTTGGTTTTCTAAATACATAAGACTTAGGGAAGCAAATGATTATGGAATGGCTCAATGTTTTACTTGTGGTAAAGTTGATTATTACAAGAAGTTACAGAACGGACACTTTCAATCTCGCAGACATCATTACACAAGGTGGAACGAACAGAACTGCCAAGTACAATGTGTTAAGTGTAATATGTTTGAACAGGGGGAACAGTATAAATTTGGTTTAAACCTTGATGCAAAGTATGGTTTAGGAACTGCTGAAGAATTAGAATTAATGGCTAAGCTAAATATTAAAATGACTAGGATTGATTATGTAGAACAAATCACTTATTACAAAAACCTTGTTAATAACTTTATAAAAGAAAAAAATCTAGAATAAAATATTTTCTATATTTGGAATATGACTAAACCCATATTTGCAAATACAATGCATCAAATAATTGTTAATGATTATTTGAACCTTATGATGTCTTTTGCAAAAGAAATATCTACAAAGACAAAATACCAAAATTTTAAAGAAGTACTAGAACTAATTATTGAATATCATAATAGTTATGGGGAAGATGTTTCAATGGGTAATTGGAATGATTGGTTAATGATTATACCTATAAATACTTCGGTAATGGTTAATGGTTACTTTGCAGGATTATCTACAAGAAATAACTCAGAAATAATTAAATCATATAAATTATTGTTAGACAATAGTTTAGAATTATTAGTCAGAGATTTAAAAGATATAGAATATAATAATGAATAAAATATATCAAGCAGTAGCAGATTGTAGAAAGACATTCATAGAGATGTCCTACACTTTTACGCAAGATATAAATGAAATAGAAGAAACAGTTCAGGAGTTAATGTTGTATTTTATGCAGATGAACCCTGATACTTTAACGTCAATATATGAAAAAGATGGAACAAAAGGTATTATCAGATATGGTGCAGTAGTCTTGAGAAGAAGTTACACTAGTACACGTAGTCCGTATTATTATAAATATAAAAAATACTACACACATATTGACACAAGTTCAACTAATATAACTTATGATATAATAGAAAAAGACGATAACAATAGAAAACATTTATACAATATTCCTAACGCTGAAGAATATAAACAATGGCAGAAGTTAGAATTAATAGACAAAGCATTAGATGATTTTTATTGGTATGATAGAGATGTGTTTAAACTATACTACTATGAAGGAAACACTTTGACAGGACTAGCAAAAAAGACAGGCATAAGCAGGAACAGTTTGTTCACGACTATAGACAAGGTTAGGGAACAACTAAAAGACTTGCTAGATGAATAAATTTTTAGTAAGTGATGAGGTTTACAAAGACAGAATAAACATCTGTAAAGGTTGTGATTATTACTTTAGACCTACAGGAAGTTGTAAAGTGTGTTTGTGTTTTATGTCTATCAAGGCACGTATTAGTTTAATGGAATGCCCACAGAAGTATTGGCTAAAGACTAAAGAACTAGAACAACCTGAAGGAATACCTGAAGAATTAATAGAAGAAGTAATAACAATATGGGAAGATATAAAAACAGGCATAGCAAAAAATCAAGCAACTAAAAAAAGAATGATAACATTATTTAATACAATCTATGGAACTAACTACGACACAGGAACAAGTTGTGGTACTTGTCTTAGTGATTGTTTTAAAGGAATAAAAAGAATATATGAAAAATACAAATAAAACCCCAAACTATTATAAAGGAAAAGTATATGGCTATAAAGCATTTGACATTATAGAAGATTTTGAATTAAATTATAATTGTGCTACTGCACTTACTTATATCTTACGTTCAGACAGGAAACACAACAGTCCTGATGAATGTTTGCAAAAAGCTATAGACCATTTGAATAATGAAATAAAATTATTAGAAAAAAAGAAAAAAAAGAATGTAAGGATAAGTCATATATAAAGGAGAGTAGGCATATTGCCATAATAATTATTAAATGTTTTTATGCTCTCCTTTATTTAAAATAAAATACTATGTTAAAATATCAATGCAATAAATGTGAGATACAAAAAGAACTAAGCAAAGTAACTATGAAAGTTATAGATGGAAAAGTTGTCAATCTTGGAACTGAATGCCCTGAATGTGGGGAATATATGCAAGAGATAGAAAAGGCATTCGGTGGTTTTCCTTCGCTTAAAAGAACTGAACCAACCTTATCAAATAGAAAAGACAAGATGTGGAGTGGGGTAAAAGACAGATTAAACTAAATACTAATTAATTCTATTATATACTATGAAACTAAAAATCAATGAGTTAAAACCAAACCTCAGCAATCCGAGGATAATAAAAGAAAGTAAATTTAAAAAACTTGTAAAGTCAATAAAAGATTTTCCTGAAATGTTAGAGCTGCGACCTATAATCGTAGATGAAGATATGACAATTCTTGGGGGAAATATGAGGTACAAGGCAAGTGTTGAAGCAGGGCTGAAAGAAGTAAACGTAAAAGTAGCTAAAGGATTAACAGAAGAACAGAAACAAGAGTTTATTGTTAAAGACAATGTGGGTTTTGGAGAGTGGGATTGGAGTATATTAGCTAATGAATGGGATAATACAAAGCTAGGAGATTGGGGAATGGACGTATGGCAACCTGAAAAAGAAGTTGATTATTCTATATTAGATGACATAGACTTAGGTTCAACTTTAGATGATAAAACCTCAGCAGTAAAAAGAGGGATAGTAGTAGAGTTTGAAGCAGATAACTATGATGAAGCTAACGACCTAATTACACAGGCAAGGAAAGATGGAAAAAATGTAGGTATGATTGTTCTTAATGCTTTCAGGAATTTATGATACCAATTTACATACCATCATATAACAGGGCAGAAACAATATGCACAACAAAATGGTTAGACGAAGACAATATACCTTATAAGGTTTTATTACACACAGAGAAATGTAAAAGTGATTATATCAAAGCAGGTGTTGTTAAGGAAAAAAACATAATAGTAACCAACGCAAAAAAAGGTATAACTAATCAAAGGAATTGGATAATCAATAATTTAGCAGAGTTAGGTAAATGGTATATATCTTTTGATGACAACATTAGAACATTCAAAAGGGTAAACGATAAATATTATTTTGATAAGAAAAAAATTGATGTCAATCATAAAGAGATAACTCAAAAAACATTTAACCAAGAAATGAGTGCAAAAGAATATATAGATTTATTATATAAAGATATAGAAATTGCAGAAAGCATTAAAGCTGAATACATTGGTTATGCAACTGTTGATAATTACTTTTTTAATTCTAAAAAATATAAAAATGTTGGGTATGTTATATCTAAGGCAGTAGCAATTAAATATCAGGGATTAACTTATGATGAAAATGTAGAAGCTATGGAAGATTTTTGTTATTGTGCTGAACAATTAATAAAAAACAACTGTGTTCTTATAAATGCTTGGATTAAACCAAAAGCAGGTCATTATGAAAAAGGTGGTATAGGAACTTATGATGAAAGAGTAGAAAGAAAAATAATTGATTGCGAATATCTGATGAACAAATATCAAAATTTTTTTAGATATAAAAAGAAAAAAGGTTGCCACCCAAAAGCAGAATTACAAATCAGATTTAACAACCCTAAACAAATAATAGAATGGAAAAAATCAAATTAGAAAAAGTAGAACACAATAGAAAGGTAGGAAAAAGATGTGAATACATAGAACCTAACGTAAAAGAAGATTGTTTATTAGAATCAGATGGGGTAATAATAGGCTTTTATATTAAAGATGTAAACAAGTACAGTAAAAAGCTAGGGGCATTGATAGATATAGCTAACAAAGAGTTTAAAAGTGATAATGTGCCTAAGTCATTATTAGAAAGAAGTGATGTTTTTGCTAATAAATATAAAAAAGGAATGACACGAAAAGAAGCTAAAGCAATGGGAACTGTACAGATGAGTTCTATACTTGGCTCAATACCACCTAAACCACATATGCGAAGACCTTACCCATCAATATCTTCAGTACACAGAGAACCAAAGGCAAAGACATTTATCAAGGCAATGTGGGGAGCCTGTGTTGAAGCTGAAAAGATAGTGAAAGAATTAACTCCTGAAATATACGACAGGCAAATAGAACTGTTTAAAGAAATAAAAAAAGACTGGAAGTTTGGAAATATGTTTACAAGCAGTATATCTAATTTTAACATATCAGCACCATTTCACAGAGATACAGGAAACTTAGAAGGAACAGTAAACATAATCCTCACGAAAAGAAACAATGCTAATGGTGGTTGTTTAAACGTACCTGACTATAATGCAACATTTGAACAGGCTGATAACTCAATGCTAGTATATCCTGCTTGGAGAAACGTACACGGAGTAACACCAATTAAACCAATAGCTGATGATGGTTATAGAAACTCATTAATATTCTATCCATTAAAAGCATTTAAAGGAATATAATATGAACAAAGATAGACACATAAAAAAGGAAAGTATTTTAAAAGCATTGGAAAAGTCTTTAGGGGTAGTGACAGTTGCCTGTAAATCTTCTGATGTTCCACGTTCAACATATTACAAATGGTTAAACGAAGATGAGGAATTTGCTAAGGCAGTAAAAGACATTGAGAACATAGCATTAGACTTTGGGGAAAGTCAGTTACACAAGCAGATAGGAGATGGAAACACCTCGGCAACTATTTTCTTTTTAAAGACAAAGGGTAAGAAAAGAGGATATGTAGAACGTAACGAACTAGATTTAACATCAGGAGATGAACCAATTAAAATTAATGTAAATATAAAAGGGGTTGAATATTGATACTGAATTTACTGTCACACAAGGACAGGCGATAGAATATCTATTTGACAACAAAACAACAGAAGTATTATTTGGTGGTGCAGCAGGTGGTGGTAAGTCTTGGGTTGGTTGTAGTTGGTTGATTCTTTTATGTATTAAATACCCTAAGACAAGATACTTAATGGGCAGGTCTAAGTTAGATAGTTTAAAAAAGACCACTCTAAATACTTTCTTCGAAGTATGTCAGACTTGGGGTATCTTAGCTAATAAGCACTATAACTTCAATGCAGGTTCTAACATCATTAAGTTTTATAACGGAAGTGAGATAATACTTAAAGACCTTTTCCTTTACCCATCAGACAGGAACTTTGACAGTTTGGGTTCACTTGAAATTACTGCTGCTTTTATAGATGAAGCAAATCAGATAACAGAAAAAGCTAAGAACATAGTAGCATCAAGAATGAGGTATAAATTAGACGAATATGGTATTATACCTAAATTGTTAATGACTTGTAACCCTGCTAAGAATTGGGTATATACTCAATACTATAAACCTGCAAAGGAAGGTGTAGAAAAACCCCACAGAAAGTTTATACAAAGCCTTGTAGATGACAATCAATTTATTTCAAAGCATTACAAATCACAACTACTCACTTTAGATGAATTAAGTAAACAAAGATTACTATTTGGTAATTGGGAATATGATGCTACTAACGATAACTTAATAGAATATGATGCTATACTTAACTTATTTAGTCAGTTTGGGAAAGAAGGCGATAAATACATCAGTTGTGATGTTGCACGATTTGGAAGCGATAAAACAGTTATAATGTATTGGGAAGGGCTTCATATCATAAAAATAAGAACGTTGCTTAAATCGGCTGTAAATGAGGTTGTTGAGGAAATTAGAAGGTTACAACAACAATATGCAGTTAAACTAACAAATATTATAGTTGATGAAGATGGTGTGGGTGGTGGTGTTAAAGATTATATGCGTTGCCGAGGTTTTGTAAATAACTCAAAGGCAATCAAAGGAGAAAACTATCAAAACTTAAAAACTCAATGCTATTATAAATTAGCTGACTTAGTAAATACTGCACAAATTGGTATTGAATGTCCTGATATAAATATTAAAAACCAAATCATTGAGGAGTTAGAGCAGGTAAGGACAAAAGATGCAGACAAAGACAACAAGCTAAAGATAATACCTAAAGAAACTGTAAAAGACATAATAGGTCGTTCGCCTGACTATTCTGATGCCTTAGCTATGAGAATGTTTTTTGAGTTAGATGCTAATTATGGTAGGTATTTTGTTCAATAAAAAAGGTGCAATCCCTAAGAACTGCACCCTTAATAAACAAAAACTTTATTGAAAACGAGGTCAAATATACGATTTTAAACTAAATAACCAAAAATTCTATTATATAATATGCGATTACAAATAAATAAAGATGGCAAGGAGAGTGTTTACACACTAATCAACAGTTGGAATGATGTAACACTTGAAAAGTGGGTAAGGCTAATCAATAATAAAAACGAATCTAAGAGCGAGGAAGCTATACACACAATAAATGTTTTATCAGATATACCAAGAAAGTTAGTAAAAGAATTAGGTATAAATGATGTGGCTAATATATTGCAACGTATTTCTAAAATGCAGGAAGAAACAAGTAGTAAATTAAAAAAGATAATTAAAGTAAATGATATTGAATATGGTTTTCACCCAAACCTTGAGGAAATCACATTAGGCGAGTATGCAGATATAGAAACGTCTCTTAAAAATGGTATTGAAACAAACTTACCTAAGTTAATGGCAGTACTTTATAGACCTATTATAGAAAAAGATGAGGGTAGTTATTCTATTGAAGCTTATGGAGTTAGTGATATGCGAATGAGGGCAAAGAAGTTTGAGAAAATGAAAGCAGAAGATGTTAATAATGCTCTGGTTTTTTTTTGGACTTTAGGGAAAGAACTGTCAATGATTTTGCCGCAGTATTTAATGGAACGCAGTCAGGAGATACTGAACAAAGTACAGATGAACAATTCGCAGACAAGTGGGGTTGGTTTGGGGTAATGTATAGATTAACTAATGGAGAGATAATAAATTTAGAAAGAATAACTAATTTAAGTTTGTATGAATGTTTGACTTGGCTAACGTATGAAACAGATTTAAACGAAACTAAAGCAGTACAGAAATGACATATTTTAAAGATTATAACAACACAATAGACACTTTAAAAAAATTAGGTGCTAATCATTTTCAAATCAAAACTGTATCATCAGGTGATATATATGAGATAGACTTAGAAAAAAACACAATGTACCCATTGATGCATATTAACCCTGTAAATGCTATAGCAGGTACGCACGAAATGACTTTAAACTTTCAGATATTTATTATGGACTTAGTGTTTCCTGACCAATCAAATGAACAGGAAGTGTTATCAGATTGCCTACAGATTTGTAATGACCTAATAGGAACGTTTAAAAATGGGGAAAGCCTTTTATTGTCTAATCAAGGTGTTAATGCTATACCTAAATACTTTACTGATGGAGATATAACTTTAGAACCATTTACAGAAAGATTTGACAGTTCAGTAACAGGTTGGGTATTTACCTTGCCGATAATAATAGAGAATGAATATAACACTTGTATAGCACCACAATTAACTACAGATGCAATACAATAATGTTTAAATTTAGAATAGGAAAATTAACAATACAACTAATACCACCAAAGATAAGTTATGAATTATGAAGATTTAGTAGAGAAGTTAGAAGCGATTAGTATAGAATTAGAAACATATAATGACTATCCTGATTCAGCCAGTAACAATGCAAAAAAAGCAATAGAATGGAAAAAGAAAAATGGTAGTGATTGTGGAACTAGAGTTGGTTGGACTAGGGCATCACAATTAGCAGGTAAGAAAAATATAAGCAGAGATACCATAGCACGTATGGCTTCATTTAAAAGACATCAACAACATAAAGGTGTGCCTTACTCACAAGGTTGTGGTGGAATTATGTGGGATGCTTGGGGTGGTACATCAGGAATAGAATGGGCAATTAATAAATTAAAAAAAATAGATAAATAAAATGGCAGATTTAACAACAACAATAAGTGAATCGGTAGTATTGAATGGTGCAGTTAGAGGAACAACAAACACAGTAACAACTACAGGAATAAATAACGTATATGAAAGAATTGTAACTTGCACTACAGGACAAACTACTTTTTTAGCAGCTTTTGATACTAACTCTTATGGTTCAGCAGTTCAGATAGACAAAGAAGATGTAAGATATATTAGAGTAACTAACTTAGATGCTACTAACACTTTAGAATTAGCAGTAGTTGGTGCAGCTACATTATACCAAGTATTAATAAAAGCAGGTCAGTCGCATATACTATGTGCAGCAGAAGATGTTATGTTAGCAGAAGCTGATACATCTCCTAGCTTTGGTACTATGGCTGACTTAACTAACTTACAGGTTAAACCTGCTGCTACTTTAGATGTTGAGATATTTGTAGCTAGTGTATAATGATAGCATTAGAACGATACTTAAATAGTTTCGGTAAGAGTGTAGTAAATAAGTCTAAGGGGATACTTAAAAGAAAAAAGAAAGTAGTTACAGGTGCTTTAATGAACTCTATTAACTATAAAATTGTAAAGACAACACAGGGTTATGATGTGCAGTTTAGTATGCTTGACTATGGTAATTTTATGGACAAAGGTGTTTCAGGTGCAGGTGGAGAAATAAAGACAGGAAAAAACAAAGGGCAATATTCAGGCATAAGAAATTTTACAGACTATAAAGGAATAACACAAAAAAGCCCATATAGTTATAAAAGTAAAATGCCACCAACTAGAGCCTTAGACAAGTGGACTGTTATGCGAGGAATAGCACCAAGAGATGCTAGGGGTAGGTTTATGACAAGAAGTAGTTTAAAATTTGCTATAGCTAAGTCAATTTATATTAAAGGTGTAGAGGGTATTAGTTTCTTCCAAAAACCTTTAGGGTTAGAATTAAGAGGGTTTTCAGCAGAGATAGGTAAAGCAGTTAAACAAGACATATTAAATAATTTAAGAAAATGAGTTTAGTAATAGAACAAAGACCATTATACAGAACAATGCCTGTTGGTCAAGACATAATATTTGCAGTATCAGAAAATGATATAGTTGCTAATAAATTTAGAGTAAAGTTTGTTGCAGAAATGTTTGTTGCTGATAGTCTTTCAGGAACATTTAATGTATTAAGCAGGGTAAACACTTTAAAAGTTACACCTAATAACAAAGGGGTAGGTATATTTTCTTTACAACCTTTTTTAGAAAGTTATGTAAGCCCACAATATGAAGGTACAGATTTTGATGGTGTGTTTTATAGTTCATATAAAGGAGATGCTTTTACTGAAGATAATGAACACCCTATACACTTAATAGACAAGTATTCTTGTAATAAAAATAATTTTAGATATTTTGGGGTTTCTTTTAATGTTCAATGGTATGATACTGCTACATCTTCTAATTTACAAACTTTTACTGCACCAATTTTAAGCCAACAATATATGGTTTATAATGGTGTAATAGATTATGATTCAGTATTACAATCTATACAAGGTAATTATGGTTTTAACCTGAACAAAGATAAATCAGTATTGAATAACTACTATGGAACTTTAGGTAAATTTTTAAGTGATGCACCTTTAACACAGTATGCTAAATTGACTGACTATGGAACTATATCTTTTTTAAATTGGTTAAATACATCTTCTTATAGTTTTGCAGTAGGAACTATTAATGCAACTTTAAATATGGTTAAGCAAATACAAGTTAAGTTATTTAATAATTTAGGTAATCAAATGGGTGCTTTTAATGTAGAATGCACTACTGCAAATGGTGGTTTTGAATATAATAATGATGATTCTTTAACTAGGGTAATGTATTTTGGTGGTTTTCCTGCAAATTTTGATGGTGCAGGTTATAGTATTTGGAACAACTTTAAAGCTAATACATCTTATTATACTTTAGTTGCTTTTGATGATGAAGATGAAGCTATTAGCCAAACATATACAGTCAATATAATTGGTAATAGTTGTAAAGGTTTTGAAAGCATTAGACTAGCTTGGTTGAATAGCTTTGGAACTTGGGATTATTATACGTTTAAAAAGAAGTCAGTTAAATCTTTACAAACTAATAGAACATCATATACACAACAAAGTGGTACTTGGAATGAAAGTAAATTTAGAATAAGAGGTTACAAAGGTGGTAAGAAAAACTTTAGAGTAAATACTAAACAATTAATAAGTGTAAATACTGACTTTGTAAATGAAGATGAAGCAGTTTGGTTCGAAAACCTAATTAATAGTACAGATGTATATATGTTAAATGGTTATGATGGTGGTACGAGTGATAGTAACTTTGGTATAACAAACAAGTATGTAGAACCTGTATCTGTAACCACATCAAGCTATACTAGAAAGACAAAATCAAATGATAAATTGATTCAATATACATTTCAATTAGAAAAAACACATAATAAAAAATCTCATTCTGTATAATGTCAGTACAATTAATATTATTTCCTCAAAATTATAAAGGTTATTCTGCAACCCAAGTAACCCCTAATAATGAATATGTAGCTGATAAAACACAATTCTTGACTTTGTTAAATCATAGTGGTTATAGTTCTTCAAATGTATATCCTGGAGCAGATGCTATTAATAATGACCTTGCTATATCATCTTGGAAAAGATACAGGTCTTTTTCTAATCCTCAATGGGCAGATGCACCTATGCCTTCTAGAAGTAATGCTAACAGATTAGAATTATACTGTAATTCAGGTACTTCAGCTTCACAAAGTGGAGTGTATCAAAGAATAGTTGGTTTAACCCCTTATGTGAATTATGATTTAAGTATAACAATAACACAAGCTAGTTCAGTTGGTGGTATTATATCAATAGGAACACAAGGTGCAGGAAATATTACTGTAACACCAACAACACTACAAGATGGAACTTTCTACACACCTTTAGGAGCAAGTGCAACAGGAATACAAACTGTTACTTTTCAAGCAGATTCATCTGATGAAATATTATTAGTAAATTATACAAATAGTGGTGGCTCAACAGTACATATAGGAAAAATTAGTATTACAGAATCAGCACAACAACCAACACAAATATTTTCAGACCTAAATGATGGTCAAGTTATATGCGATTTATATGAAGAGGAAGACATACCTTTAAGTCTTTCTGTTGATGACTTTAAAAATGTAGCTGAAAAAGTACAAAGCTATTCAAAGGACTTTAATCTTCCTGCAACAAAAAGAAACAATAAGATATTTAATCAAATATTTGATGTAACTAGAGTTGATGATGGGATTAATTTTAATCCTTATGTAAAGACTAAGTGTGTTTTAAAGCAAGATGGTTACACTTTGTTTGATGGTTTTCTAAGGTTAATAGATATATCTAATAAAGAAGGGGAAATAAGTTATAACGTAAACCTTTATGATGAAGTAATAGCCTTAGCAGATATACTAAAAAATAGAAAATTTCAAGACCTTTCAGGAACTTTTGCAGAGTTAGAACACGATTATAACAAATCTAATATTAAAGCTAGTTGGACAAGTGGAGTAACGTTGACTAACCCTTTAGGTGCTGATTCATTTGCAGGTAACCAAGGAGATACAACAACAGAGGTTATTAAGTACCCTTTTGTTGATTGGACAGGTAATATATCTTTGGCTATAAGCACAAACTTAGGAAGTGGTTCAGGACCTATTAATGGAAGACCTGAATTAGAAAAACTAGAAGATGCTTTCAGACCTTTTATAAATTGTAAATATCTTTTAGACAATATATTTTATAATGCAGATTTTACATATACTTCTAGTTTTTTAAATAGTGATAGGTTTACTAAGTTGTTTATGGACTTTAACTTCACAGGAGAAACACCTAGCGAAACTATGTTGGGGTACTATGGTTTTCAGTCAGGCATAACTACTATAACATCTAACACAACTTATCAAAATATAGCACCATTAAATTACAATGCTTTTACTAATCAAGTTGGTTGGAACAATACCCAAAAGAAATTTGTAGGACAATCAGATAATGTAGGGTATAGAATAGATTATTATATATATTTTAGAGGTCAATCTAATAACACCTTAGACCATAGAATAATAAGAAAAGATAGTGGTGGTAATATAATTCAAACTTATTATAGTAATAGTCTTGCTATTTCTACAGGACAAGTAGTGGTGTGGAATAATTCTTTATATGCTACTATAAACCAAAATGAAACTATAGAATTTCAATTTAAAAGCAGTACTAATAATGGGGTTTCTTTATTCCAAAATGCTGCTAATGGTTCAGAGTTTAATGTTTCTGTAGGTCTTACTACAGTTGTTAATACTACTTTATTAAATAGTAGAAGAGGAGATTTAGGTCAATGGGAGTTTTTAAGTGGTATATTAACAATGTTCAATTTAGTCACTATAAAAGACACTGACAACCCTAAAAACATAATTATAGAACCATATTCTGATGTATTTATAAATCATAGTAATAGTGGTGTTCTTTCTGATTTATCTTTAGCATCAAGAGGAATAAAATATGATTGGACAGAAAAAGTAGATGTAACACAAATAGATTTAAAGCCTTTAGAATTAATAAAACAAACTACATTTAAGTATGAAGAAGATGATGATGATTATGCTTTTAGAATATATAAAGGTGGTACAGGTGGTAAGTTATATGGAGAAAAAATATTTAGAGAACAAAATATGACTTTGTTAGAAGGGGAAGAAGAAATAATAGCTACCCCTTTTGCTGCTACAGTTATTAAACCACTATTTGATAGGTACCCTAACCTATTAACACCATCAGTATACAACAGTAATGATGAACAAACAGAATTTGAAGGTTTTGACAATCTACCTAGAATATTATATAACAATGGGCAAAAAACTATATCAGCTTCATACTATATACCTGAACAAAATGGTTTAACAAGTGAAAACCAATCTAATTTCTTACAGTTTAGTCATTTGTCAGAAATAAACCCAACAACTTCTACAACAGAGGATTACAACTTTGGTGCTAGTCAATTAATACAACCTGCAGGGGTTCCTTTTGTTCCTGCTGCTAACTTGTTTAATTTATATTATGCACCTTATTATAATGAATTGTATGACAGTAATACTAGGGTAATGAAACTAAAAGTAAACCTAACCCCTGCAGATATTAATTCATTTAATTTTTATGATACTGTTATGATTCAAAATCAAGTGTACAGGGTAAATATGATAGAATATAAGCCAAATAATTTATCAACTGTTGAATTTATATTAATAACATAATGCAATTTAAAAAAGGATTAACAATAAAACCTAAAGTAATTAATTCAGTAGGTGAAGTTATTTTTACTGATGGAACCAATGATGTTGTAGCTAATCAAAGAGTTTGTGAAGCCTATGGTTATAGATATAATGCAGGTAAGGGTACTTGTGAAGCATTTATTTATAACACTAAAATAAATCGTACATCTAATGATGTGCACAATATAATAAAAGGTTCTAAAAACACAACTAATTCAGGTACTGAAAATACTTTTGTATTAGGTAAAAACAATACAACATTTGGAGAGAATAAAAACAGTATAGTAGTAGGGGAAAATAATCAAATAGCTAATCAAATAAATAATGCTGCAGTAATTAGTGGTACTTATGCTGAAGCTACAAATCAAGGGGAATTTGTTTTAGGTGGTGGTGGTTTTAATGAAGCAGTAGGAATGGCTCAGACTTCATTTATTCAACAATCAGGAAACACTATAGATGGAACTGAAACTGCTTTACTTGTTCAGTATTTACCCTTAACTTATATACAAAAAGTAGCTAATTCAGTAATAGGTTTTGAAGCTAATGTAATAGGTGTGAACACAGGGGTAGGGGAAGGTAATACAGGAGATTATGGCTATGTTCAAGTAACAGGAGCAGTTAAGTTTACAAATGGACTAGCATCTACATATCATCAAGCTACAACACATATAGTACAATCAGGACATAGTGGAATGAATATTACTGCAGTAATGAAAGATGTGACGGCTACATCATTTGGAATAGCAGTAACAGGATTAGCAGAAACATACATACAATGGACTGCAGATATAAAATTATTTAGAAACAACATACAACAAACTTTTTAAGATATGGCACAAGAAGAAATAGTAATGACAGTGAAAGCAGAGGTTAGCCCTGCTAAAAAACAAGTTGAAGAATTTACTAAATCATTAACCAATGCTGAAAAAGCACAAAAAGAACTTAATGAACAGATAAGCATACAGAATCAGGTTCTTAATGAAATGGAAAAAGAATTAGTAGAATTAAAAGCTACTCAAGATGCTATACCTAAAGGTGCGTTTTATGCAGGTATGGACGACCTTAATAAAAAAATAAAAGAAACTGAAAAAAACATAAAACTTGAAAAATTAGGGTTAAAAGATTTACAAAACCAACAAAAAGATAATAATAGAGAATTAAAAGAGCAAAATAAAGAATTAAAAGAAAATGAAAAGTTAGTAAAAGAAGGCATTGGTAACTTTAGGTTATTTGGTGTTTCGATAAATGATGTAAACAAATCTTTAGGTAGAGTTATACCAACTATAAAAGTAATGTTCGCTACAATTATGAGAGGTATAGCTAGTACAGGGTTAGGTTTGTTTTTAGTTGCTTTAGGCTCTTTAACTACATTTTTTACAAGTACAAAAAGAGGTGCAGATGCTTTATCAGTAGCTTTTGCAGGTATGGGTGCAGCAGTAAATGTTTTAAGAGATAGGGTTTCTCAAGTGGGAGAAAGTTTATTTAATATTTTTAACCAACCATTTAGCAAAACATTATTAGGCATTAAAGATGCTTTTACAGGTATAACAGAAGAAGTTACAAAAGAAGTAGCAATAATGACTGCTCTTGAAACTAGAGTGCAAAAACTTAGAGATGCAGAAATACAATTTACAATACAAAGAGCAGAAACTAGAAAAGAAATAGAAAAAGCTAGATTATTAGCTGAAGATGAAACACAAACACAAGAAGTAAGAATTGAAGCATTAAAAAAGGCTCTTGATTTAGAAAAACAAACAGTAGATACTGAATTAAAACTAGCAAAAGAAAGGGTTGCTATTCAAGAGGAACAAATGGAAACTGCTGAGAATAAAGTTGAAGCAGAAAAACAATTAGCTGATTTTAAAGCTGAAGTATTGAAAGTTGAAACTAGGTCGTTAAGGTTACAAAAAAGGGTACAAACAGAGATAAATGAATTAGAAAGAGAACTACATACAGAAAGAATGCAGCGATTAAAAGAGTTGCAAGATGCTAATAAAGAAAGAACTGATGGTATGGTTGCTTTAGCTAATTTGTTTGAGCAACAAATCAATAAACAAATAGATGGTTATGACAAACTGTTCAAGGCTGCTGATTTTACTTACGCGAAACAAGAAGATTTAGAAATGTCATTGAGGGAATTAGCAGAAAACAGAATAGAATGGGCTGCTATGACTGATAACGAAAGATTAAATCTAGCTAAAAATACTTTGAACGATTTAGGAAAAATAGCAGGGGAAGAAACAGAATTAGGAAAAGCATTAGCAATAACACAAACAACAATAGCAACATATCAATCTGCACAGGAATCATATAAATCTTTATCTGGAATACCTGTTATCGGACCTGCCTTAGGTGGTGTTGCTGCTGCTGCTGCTATAGCTATGGGTTTGAAAAATATACAAGCTATTAGAAGTGCAGGAAAAGATGGGGTTAAAAACACAGGTGGTGTGCCTACACCTAGTATGTCAGGGGGAACACCTGCACCTGAAATGTTAAGTGGTAGATTTGAATTAACCCCACCAACAGAACAACAACCTGTTCAGGCTTATGTAGTTACAGATAACCTAACAGACAATCAGAATAAACTTGCTTATATACGTAGGAGAGCAACAATATAAATCAAACAAATAACAATTAAATCTATTATATATTATGCCTTGTAAAAAATGTGGAAAAAAATGGAAGTGGGGAGAAAATGGAGAGTGTAAATACGATTCTAAAGATGCTTGTGAAAAAGCTAACCCTAAACACTATGAAAGTCTTAAAAACACTAAGATAGTTGAACTAGTAATTAGTGATGATAGTGAAGAACTAACTATAGATGCTATCAGTCTAGTAACAAGTCCTGCTATTGAGCAAGATTTTGTATTCTTCGGTAAAGAAAAAAACAACTTGACTTTTGCTAAAATAGATGAGGAAAAAAGAATGCTAGTTAGTCCTGCATTAATTCCAAACAAACAAATATTTAGATACGACCCAAATACAGATAGTGATTACTATGTATATTTTTCTAAGGACACAGTTAGACAAGCTGCTGAACTGTATTTAAAACACAACAACCATCATAAAGCTACTTATCAGCACGAAGAAAGAGTATCAGGTGTCTTGACTATTGAAAGTTGGATTAAAGAAGGAGATATGGATAAGTCAAAGATGTATGGTTATGACTTGCCTAACGGAACTTGGTTCGTAAAAATGAAGATAGAGAATGATGAGATGTGGGATAAAATTAAAGGTGGAGAATTGAAAGGTTTAAGTATTGAAGGTTACTTTATAGACAAGATGGAGAAAATGTCTGAAACTATAAAACCAAC
>Ga0181397_1000232_pt1 | contig 21448 bp, 21 predicted proteins | sample 20SPOviralmetaG_FD_130126 | JGI IMG/M metagenome (GOLD analysis project Ga0181397, IMG submission 130126) | Marine viral communities from the oligotrophic San Pedro Time Series (SPOT) site, San Pedro Channel, CA, USA - 20 SPOT_SRF_2011-02-23 | ecosystem: Environmental > Aquatic > Marine > Strait...
AGAAGATGGTTCAGCTTCAAGTACATTTATTACACCAAAAGCTTATTACCCAGGAACTTAATGTCTAAGTACGCAACAGGAAAACATTCGAAAGCAATTTCTGATAGATCAGGTATGGAATTTCCATATAGAGAAATGGTTAGAGAATGGAATGGTGCGTTTGTACATTACACAGAATACGAACCCAAGCAACCACAACTTGAACCAAAACCAATTGGTGGTGATGGTATTGCATTGATAAATGTAAGACCGGATAGAACAGAACCAATTACAACTGTTATGATTCCTGAAAACGGTTTTAAAACTTATCAAGCAGGATCAGGTGTTTTAAATGTAAATGTACCTGGACATGGTTTAACAAATGGTACTACTTATTTATTTAGAGGTCCACCTACAATATCACCTGGTACAGGAACATCTACTAATCCTGTTTTTGCTTATGCAACTATTCCTAGTTTTGATGGAATTACAGGTGCAAACATAGGTCAAGGGTCCGGATATGCAATAACAACTGGTTTATTTCAAAATGGAATAAGAGTTACGACAGATTTTGCTTTGTCAAATTTCTTCTTCTTTACAGTTAATACAGATACTGCTACAACAGGAAATGTAAAAGGAGGAGGCTATGGGTGCTCAATAGGTCCCATAACGATATCACCATGATTAAAAAATTTATTAATTGGATTAAAAATATATTTACACCTGAAAAACAAGATCCTCATCTTGAAATGTATGAAGAAGCTAGACCTGATAAAGCAGAAAAAATACGTAGAAAATATAAAGGAAACTCTGAATAATGACATATGCAGAATTAGTACAAAAAATTAGTGACTATACAGAAGTAGATAGTAATGTTTTAACTTCTACTATTGTTAATGGTTTTATCGAAGATGCAGAATGGAGAATTTACAGAGATGTAGATTCAGACAGTAATAGAAGATATGCTACAGCTAATTTAGTTACTAATGACCGATTTATATCTACTCCAGCAGAGGCTTTAGTTATAAGATCTGTTCAAATAGTAAATGGTGGTTCGGGATCCACGAGAAATTTTTTAGAATTTAGAGATACAAGTTTTATGTCAGAATTTAATTCAACAGGGGTTACTGGAGAACCTAAATACTATGGTATGTGGGAAGATGATAAAATGGTTTTAGCACCAACTCCTAATTCAACATACCAGGTTCAAGTTAATTATATCTTGAAAGATCCAGGCTTATCGAGTACAAATACAACTACATACTTAAGTAAGTATTTTCCCAACGGACTTTTGTATGCATGTTTAGTCGAAGCTTTTAGCTTTTTAAAAGGCCCTGCAGATCTCCTTCAACTATACGAAGGTAAATACAAATCAGCAATACAGGGATACGCTACAGAACAAATGGGAAGAAGAAGACGTGATGAATACCAATCAGGTGTTCCTCGGGTCGGAGGAAAATAAGAGATATATTATGGCTATAACACAAGCAATTGCAAACGCTTTTAAAAAACAACTACTAGAAGCAGATCACAACTTTAAACAATCAGGTGGTGATAAATTTAAATTAGCTCTTTATACTTCTTCAGCATCTTTAAACTCAACTACTACAGCTTACGCTTCAGGTAATGAAGTTAGTAATACTGGAACTTATTCAGCGGGTGGTGGAGCTTTAGTTAACAATGGGACTTCTATCGGTACAGGAACTGGTAAAGGTGTAGCTATTGTTGACTTTGCAGATTTGTCTTTTACGTCAGCGACAATCACAGCAAGAGGAGCATTAATCTATAACACATCTTCAGCTACAACTAATGCAGCTGTTGCAGTTTTAGATTTTGGAGCAGATAAAACTAGCACATCAGGAACTTTCACAGTTGTATTTCCAGCGTTTACAACTTCAGCAGCTATATTAAGAATCTCTGGATAGGATTATTAAATGGCATTAATTGTACATGACAGAGTAAGAGAAACCTCTACCACTACAGGTACAGGTACATTAACTTTAGCAGGAGCCGTTCAAGGCTTTGAAACTTTTTCTAGTGCAATAGGAAACACTAACACAACTTATTACGCAATCGTTAATCAAGCAAACGCAGAATTCGAAGTTGGTCTTGGAACTGTATCAGCAGGTGCATTAGCAAGAACAACTATAATCACATCATCAAACTCAAACAACGCTGTAAACTTTTCAGCAGGTACAAAAGATGTATTCTGTACTCTACCTGCAACAAAAGCAGTTATAGAAGATGCAAATAGTGATGTCACACTTCCAGCAGATTTAAATGTTACTGTAGACTTAGATGTTGATGGTAATACTACAACAGACGGAATAACTAACTCTGGTAATTTTTCTACAGATGGTGGCACAATAAAACTAGATGGAGATTATCCAACAGGTACAGAAAATGTAGCATTAGGAAATACTACTTTAGATTCAGTTCAAGCTGGTGGTAATTATAATGTAGCAATAGGAAGTAAAGCTGGTACAGCAATTACAACAGGGGATTTTAACGTAGCAGTTGGTCGTTCAGCTGCTCTTGTAACAGATACAGGTGGTTGTAATACTGCAATCGGTGCTCAAACATTTACAGCAAATACATCAGGTGGAAACAATGTTGCTGTTGGTAAATCAGCTTTATCCTCTAACACAACAGCTTCTAATAACACAGCAGTAGGTACTGATTCTTTATGTCTTAACACAACAGGAGAAGATAATGTATCTATGGGAAGAAATTCTTTAAGGTCAAACACAACAGGTGATAGTAGTATCGCTATAGGAAGAAATTCTTTATGTGCTCATACGACAGGAGGAAATAACATTGCAATAGGTCTTTGTTCTGGTTTAAAAACTACAACAGGTTTTCAAAATTTTTCAGCAGGTAGTTTTTCTTTATGTAATAATACTACAGGATGTAAAAATGTAGCTTTAGGACAAAATGCAATGAAAGCTAGTACAACAGGATGTTTTAATACTGCTTTAGGTATGGGTTCTTTAGCTTTAAATGAAACAGCAAATTGTAACACTGCTGTAGGTGCTTGTTCTATGGCAGCAAACACAACAGGTGCTACTAATGTAGCTGTTGGAAAAGATTCTATGTTGTTAAACACAACAGGTGCTGACAACGCAGCACTAGGTACTGAAAGTTTAAGAAATAATACAACAGGAGCTAGTAACTTAGCTTTTGGTTATAGAGCTTTATATTCTAACACAACAGCATCAGACAATACAGCTGTTGGAAAAAATTCTTTATTAACTAATACAACAGGTGCTAATAACTCTGCATCAGGTGTAAATTCATTAAAACTTAACACTACTGGAGCAAATAATACTGCTATGGGTGCTTATGCATTAAAAGCTAACACAACAGCATCTGAAAACACAGCAGTTGGTTTTTATTCTTTATGCTCTAACACAACAGGTACAAGAAACTCAGCATTAGGTTATAGAACAATGTGTTCTAACACAACTGGTGGTGCTAATGTAGCATTAGGTAATAATGCTTTATTTACTAACTCAACAGGGGATAATAATATAGGAATTGGTAGAGATGCTTTATTTGCTAATACAACAGCAGATAGTAATGTAGCAGTTGGTTTTTGTTCTTTAGCAGCTAACACAACAGGAGCCGCAAATACAGCAGTAGGTACTTCTTCTTTAGATTCTAATACAACAGGTTATGCCAACGTAGCAATTGGTTGTGATGCTATGCAAACTAACACAGAAGGTTTTTCTAATACAGCTGTAGGACATAATTCTTTAGAACTTAATACCACAGGAGATCAAAATGTTGCAATAGGTGATGCTGCTTTAAGATCTAACACTACAGCTTCATGTAATACAGCAGTTGGTTTTAGTGCCGCAAAATGTACCACAACAGCAGACAATAACACAGCAATGGGTTTTTGTGCTTTATTTGCTAACACAACAGCATCACAAAATACAGCTATAGGTACTAATGCTTTGCGAGATAACACAACAGGAGCTAATCATGTAGCAGTAGGTTTTAATTCTTTAGTTGCTAACACCACAGCAGATTGTAATACAGTTATAGGTAGATGCGCTATGTACACAAACACAACAGGTGCAAAAAATACCGCTATTGGTGTTCAAGCTCAGTTTTCAACTACAACAGGTTCTGACAATGTATCTATGGGAAGAAATGCTTTATACGCTAATTCGACAGGTTCTCAAAATGTAGCAGTGGGATCACTTGCAGGAGACGCTGTTACAACAGGTGCAAACAATGTTGCTTTAGGTTATGAAGCAGCAGGTAAATTAACAATAGGTGGAGACAACGTTGCTATTGGCAGAGCAGCATTATTAGATTCTACAACACACAGTGGTAATGTTGCTATAGGTAATGAAGCATTAGAAAATAATACAGCAGATGAAAATGTAGCAGTTGGTAAACAAGCTTTAAAAGCTAACACATCAGGGGCAGAAAATACAGCTGTTGGTTCTTTTGCTTTAGACGCAAACACAACAGGTGCTAAAAACACAGCGGTAGGCAGAAATGCTGGAGGTGCAATTACTACAGGAACGTTTAATGATATTTTTGGAAGAGCTGCAGGATTTGCACTTACAACAGGAGATTATAACGTAGCTGTTGGTTCAACAGCTTTAGCAAATTTAACTACAACAGATGCCAACGTAGCTGTTGGTCATGCCGCATTAAATACTGTTGTAACAGGCGGACAAAATACAGCTGTTGGAACATGTGCTCTATACACTACTACAGTAAGCTGTAATACAGGAATAGGTTATCAAGCATTAAAAGCAACTACAACAGGTCATAGTAATACATCAGTAGGTCGTAATTCAGGGGCAAATAATACAACAGGAGATAGTAATACATCCATTGGTTTTTGTTCTTTAGGTGGTAACACAACAGGGTCAAGTAATACAGCTATTGGATATAACTCTATGTATCAAGGCACAACTACAGGAGGTCTTAATAGTTTTGTTGGTGCTGGTTCTGGAAGATGCATGACTTCTGGTGAGCAAAATTCAGGTTTAGGTATAAATGCTTTGGAAGGAAATACAACAGGTTCAAGAAATACAGCTACAGGAGCAAGTAGCTTATCAGCAAATTCAACTGGAGCTGACAATACAGCTGTTGGTCATGCTGCATTATCAGCAAATACAACAGCAAGTGAAAATACAGCTGTTGGTAGAGCTTCGTTGCAATCTAACACAACAGGAACTCGTAATGCTGCAGTTGGTTTTAAAGCTTTAAATGCAAACACAACAGGAGATGATAATACTGCATTTGGTCAATGTGCTTTAAAAACTAACACAACTTCACATGATAATACAGCTTTTGGTTCATATGTTTTAGCAGACAATACGTCTGGAGTAGAAAATACTGCTATGGGTATTCAAGCTATGAGATATGGTACAACAGGAAGTTATAATGTAGCTATAGGTGGTTTTACTTTAGGTGCTTCAGATATAAATACAGGAGACAGTAATATTGCAGTTGGTAGAAAATCAATGTTTGATAATACGTCTGGAGAAAAAAACGTAGCAGTAGGTGGTTCATCTTTAGAAAATAACACTACAGCAGCTTGCAACACTGCAGTTGGTCATGTTGCTATGCAGCAAAACACAACAGGTGTAAATAATTCAGCATTAGGTTTTTGTTCTTTAAGAGCTAACACAACAGCATCAAATAATACAGCAGTTGGAAGAAGTGCTTTACAAGAAAACACAGTAGGTCATTCCAATACAGCAATAGGTCAAGGTGCTTTACAAGCTACTACAGACGGAGATCAAAATGTGGCAGTAGGTAATTCTGCTTTAACAACAGCAACAACAGCTGGTTCAAACACAGCAATTGGTCATGATGCTTTAAAATTAACTACTACAGGTGGTCAGAACAATGCTTTTGGTGATGGTGCTATGACTAATAATACAACAGGATGTAGAAACGTTGCTATGGGTAATGGTGCGATGATTAAAAATACAGAGGGTGTTTGTAATACTGCAATTGGTCATATAGCTTTACAATGTAATACGACAGGAGATAGTAACGTTGCTGTGGGTGTTTGTGCTTTACATAAAAATACAACAGCTAATAATACTGTTGCAATTGGTAAACAAGCTTTAGAAAATAATACAACAGGCCCAAATAACACAGCAGTAGGTTTAGAAGCTTTAGGCGACAACACTACTGGTTCAGGGAATGCTGCTTTAGGAAATTATGCATTAAGTTGTAATACAGATGGTTACAATAATACAGGGTTAGGTAATGCCGCATTACTTAAAAATACTACTGGAGATATGAATACCGCAGTAGGACATGATGCATTAGCTTGTAATACTACAGCTTCTGGTAATACAGCAGTCGGTCAAGATTCATTGAGAATAAACACAACAGGAACGGCTAACGTAGCAGTAGGTTGTGGTGCTTTAATATGTAACACAACAGGTAGTAATCACACAGCAGTAGGTAGAAATTCTTTGAGTGATAATACAACATCTAGCTCTAATTCAGCTTTTGGTGGAAACTCTTTACAAGCTAACACAACAGGTAATTATAATACAGCTCTTGGTTATGATGCTTTACATTTAAATACAACAGCTTCTCAAAGTACAGCTGTTGGTACAGATTCTTTAAGAGTAAGCACAACAGGAGCAGATAATACAGCAGTAGGTAGAAATACTTTAAAAGCTAACACAACAGGTGCTTGTAACACAGCGGTTGGAACAGGAGCACTTACTGCTAATACAACAACGTCAGAAAGCACAGCAGTTGGTTCGGCGGCAATGCTTAGTAGTACAACAGGTGGTGCTAATACAGCTATTGGAAGAAGTGCTTTAAGAAATCTTACAACAGGAGATGCTAACGTAGCAGTCGGTATTTGTGCTGGTTCTGATGCTAGTATGATTAACATTACTACTGAAAGTAATAGATTTATAGCTGGTCATAATGATATTACTAATGCTTATGTAAAAGTAGATTGGACAGTAACCTCAGATTTAAGAGACAAAACAGAAATTAAAGAAGTGCCTCATGGTTTAGAATTTGTAGATAAATTAAAACCAGTTAGTTTTAGATTTAAAAAATCAAGAGAAAATCCAAAACCACATGGAATGACAAAATATGGATTTTTAGCACAAGACATATTAGAACTTGAAGGTTCTAATAATGTTATTATTGATAATGAAAATGATGAAAGTTTAAAAGTAACTAATTCACATTTAATACCTGTATTAGTTAAAGCTATTCAAGACTTGAAAAAAGAAATAGATTTGTTAAAAGAAGATAATAAAAAGAAATAATTATGAATACATATATCGTTGAAGGTGGCATTGGAAAATGCGTTGCCTTCTCAGCGCTGTTACCAGAGTTGAGAAAAAAATCAGAGGTGCAAATATATACTCCGTATATAGATTGCTTTGCAAATAACCCAAATGTAAAGATGGCTTACGAGTCTACAATACCTTTACAAGATCCAAGAATCATGGCATCAGATAATATATATTATTGTGAACCTTACAAATCTAATTTTCAGTTTGGTAAACAACATATTATTGAAAGCTATTGTGAACATCATGGTGTTAAATACAATTCATCTATGAGACCTAAATTATATACAGACCATCATAAAGAGTCTGTTGATAAATGGTTGAAAGATAATGAGATTGAAAAATACATCTTAGTTCAGTTTTCAGGTGGTCAAGCTAAATGGAATTATGGAGACAATGTTCAATATCAAAACATAAATCCAAATAGAAACTATCAACCGTTCTTGGCTCAACAAGTAGTTAATATGTTGTTGGAAGAATATAAAGATACAACTATTATAAACTGTGTCTTACCTAATGAACCACATTATCAAGGTACAATTAGATGTGATTTACATTTTGCACAGATCCATGAAATGTTAAAAGGTGCGGAAGGTTTTGTTAGTATAGATAGTTGTCTACAACACTTTTCAGCATCCGCTGAAAAACATGGTGTAGTTATTTGGGGATCAACTCGTTGGACCCAATTTGGTTATTTTCACAATAAAAACCTGCATTTTCATATGGGTAAAAAGTGGGATGAGTCTAAATTTATTGATAGCGATCCAAGAAATAATATGGTAGATTGCAAAATAATCGTTGATCAATACAAAAAACTTGATAGAAGTAAAAACGTTGCATGTGCAACACAATAGGAGAAACATATGTCTGATACAAGAACAGCTGAAGAACTAGCTCAAGACTATACAGCAATGGGTCACTCTGTAGATTTAATCAATGGAATTATTGATGGATCAAGAATGGCTGGCGAAGAACAATCAGAAAAAAATGATTGTGTGAATAGAAATGTTGAACACTTAGAACTAATGGTTGCAAAATCTGATTGGGGAAGTGAAGACATGGCTGCTGCTAATAGTGCTATTACTGCTGGTAAAAGTTACGTAGCGTAAACAGGAGCCTAAACAATGGCTTTTGGTATAAACGCTTTTGCACAAAGTGCATTCTCATCGCTAGGTAATAATGATAGTCAAGCGTTTGTAACTGGTATCACTCTTGCTATGCAAGAGGGTACAGGTACAGCTACTGGTGATGCTAATGTAAATGTCACTGGTATACTTCTTTCTATGCAAGAAGGTGACGCAACAGTCACTGGAAATGCTATAGTTAATGTAACTGGAATTAGTTTTGCAGCAACATTAGGAACACCAAATGTTGTTATATGGACACAAGTTCCAACTGGACCAGTGCAAACATTTACAGAAGTAAATACAGGTTCTGTGCAAACTTATACTGAAGTTAATACAGGAACTGCCCCTGCCGCGGGTTATAATCCAGTATCATAATAAATTGACACTGCTAAACAAATTTAATATCATACAAAAGTTTAAGGAATTTAAAATATGGCTAATACCACATCAACAAGTCTAAAGCTTACAGTTCAAGCAACAGGTGATAACTCTGGAACATGGGGCCAAATTACTAATACTAATTTACTTGTTTTAGAACAAGCAATTGGTGGTTATGAATCAATTGGAATTACAACAGGGGCAACTTTAACATTTTCTAATGGTGTTATATCAAACGGTAAAAATCAAGTTTTAAAATTAACAGGAACCATAGCAGCTAATAGAACTGTTACTATTCCAGATTCAATAGAAAAAACATATATTGTAGATAATGCAACAACTGGTGCATACACGGTAACTTTTAAAACAAGTTCAGGGACAGGGGTTACTTGGTCCGCTACAGATAAAAGCACTAAAATAATTTATTCAGATGGAACTAATGTAGTTGATACAGCTTTTGTATCTAATGCTATTACAGAAGTTTCAGAAGATACTAGTCCACAATTAGGTGGAGATTTAGATACTAACTCATTTAATATTAAAATTGATGATGACCATGGTATTTATGATGATGATAATAATGAACAAATAGTTTTTCAAAAAACAGGATCAGCTGTTAATAATCTTGAAGTAACTAACCAAGCAACAGGTTCAGGTCCTTCTCTTAGTGCAGTTGGTGGTGATACAAATGTTGATTTAAATATTTCTCCAAAAGGTATTGGAAGAGTTGTCTTAGGTGCAGCTAAAATAGAACAAACTGCAGAAAAAGTTACAAACGCTGCAACAGCATTTACAGGTACAATTAACTTTGATGTTATTACACAATCTATTTTTAATGCTACTTCTAATGCTTCTGCAAACTGGACATTAAACGTTAGAGGAGATGGTTCAAATAGTTTAAATAATATTATGGATACAGGAGAGTCATTAACTATTGTAACTCTTGTACCACAAGGATCAACAGCATACTATAATTCAGCTTTTCAAATTGATGGATCAAGTGTTACTCCTAAATGGCAAGATGGAGCAGCTCCATCAGCAGGAAACGCTTCTTCAACAGACGTATACAGTTACACAATAATTAAAACTGCAAGTGCTACATTTACAGTTGTTGCAGCACAAACAAAGTTCGCATAACAGGAGAATTTTAAATGCCTTTAATTGGAAGTAAAGCAGTCAAAATGCCGGGAGGCATTGGAGGAGGCAGCAATAAAAAATTTACATCAGCTACAGGTGGAACAATTACAACTGTAGGCGATTACAAAATTCACACTTTTACATCACCAGGAACTTTTACAGTTACACAAGCAGGTAACGCACCAACAAATCCTGTAGGTGGTCCAGCAACAGTAGACTATTTAGTAGTAGCTGGTGGTGGAGGTGGAGCATTTGGCGGTGGTGGAGGTGGAGCAGGAGGTTTTAGAGAATCCGTTCCTAGCCCTGCTGCATGGACAGGAAGTCCTTTAGCTAATCCAGGAGCTGGTTTAACTGTAACTGCTCAAGGTTATCCAGTAACTGTTGGATCAGGAGGAGCAGGAGGCGTTCAATCTGGACCACAACCTCCAGGAGCTAACGGATCAGATTCAGTTTTTTCAAGTATAACATCTACAGGTGGTGGTGGAGGTGGAGCTTTAATTAATAATAACCAAGATGGTAACCCAGGAGGTTCTGGTGGTGGTGCAAAAAAAGTAGCTACTCCTTCAGGAGCTAGTGCAGGTTCAGGGAATACTCCTCCTGTAAGTCCTCCTCAAGGAAATCCAGGTGGTCCAGTAGGTAGTAACCCAAATCAAAATACAAAATCAAGTGGAGGTGGAGCAGGAACTCCAGGTGGGTCAGGAAATAGTGCTGGTGGTGCTGGTGTAGGAACCGCATTTAATCCAAGTCCTTCTGTTGGAACACCGGGACCAGATGGTGCTTTAAGATATTTTGGTGGTGGAGGTGGTTCAGCAATAACAACTAATCCACCAAGTTATGTCGGTCCAGCCGCAGTTGGAGGAGGTGGAGCCGCTAAATCAAATGGAGGAAATCCTGGAACAGCTAACACTGGAGGGGGTGGAGGTGGAACTGCTGGTAATCCTGGTTCTGGTGGATCTGGTGGTTCTGGTATAGTTATGATAAGGTATAAGTATCAGTAAAAAATTTATGCAAAAGAAAGATTTAGAAAGATATTTAAATTATGAATTTAAGTAATTACTATTGGTATTTTACATCTGTAATACCACCTAGAATTTGTGACGACATTGTAAAACATGGCTTGTCAAAAGCAGACACCATGGCAAGAACAGGTGGTTATGACAATAAAAAATTAACTAAAAATGAAATTAAAGATATGAAACGCAAGAGAAATTCAGATCTTGTTTGGTTAAATGATACTTGGATATATAAAGAATTACATCCTTATATTCATGCAGCAAATAAAAATTCAGGTTGGAACTTTGAATGGGATCGAAGTGAATCTTGTCAATTTACAAAATATAAATTAAACCAATACTATGATTGGCATTGTGACTCTTGGGACAAACCTTATCAAAACCCTGGACCTGATTTTGGTAGAGTAAGAAAACTATCTATGACCTGTCAACTAACTGATGGATCAGAATATCAAGGTGGAGAACTAGAGTTTGATTTTAGAAATTACGATCCTCATTTAAGAAATAAAAAAACACATATAATACAAGCAAAAGAAATATTGCCTAAAGGAAGTATTGTTGTATTTCCTTCATTTGTATGGCATAGAGTTAAACCAGTAACGAAAGGAACAAGATATTCATTGGTAATGTGGAACCTTGGATATCCATTTAAATAATATGTTTAAAAAAAATAAATATGTAGTTATTAAACAAGCGATTGATAAAGATTTAGCATTATTTCTTTACAATTATTTTTTAATGAAGAAACAAGTTTTTGATACAAGTATTGAAACTAAATACATTTCTCCTTATGAAACTTTTTTAGGTCTTTATGAAAATGAAAATCAACAGATACCAAACACTTATAGTAGTTATTCTGACATAGCTATGGAAACTTTAATGTTAAAATGTCAACCAATTATGGAAAAGACAACAGGTTTAAAGTTATATCCATCTTACACATATGCAAGAATTTATAAAAAAGGAGATGTTCTTAAAAGACATAAAGATAGATTTAGTTGTGAAATATCTACAACTATGAATCTTGGTGGTGATGATTGGCCAATATATCTTGAGCCTTCTGGAGAAGTTGGTAAGAAAGGTATTAAGGTAAATCTAAAACCAGGAGATATGTTAGTGTATTCTGGTTGTGAATTAGAGCATTGGAGAAATAAATTTAAAGGCAAAGACTGTGCACAAGTATTTTTGCACTACAACAATCGTAAAACACCAGGAGCCAAAGACAATATGTTTGACAGACGGCCCCATTTAGGACTTCCAAGTTGGTTTAAAAAGTAGTATATTTGTCCTTGTTTCTTTTATAATACGGATAAAATATGTTACAAAAACTTAATTTTAAACCAGGATTTAACAAACAAGTCACAGAATCAGGGGCTGAATCTCAATGGACTGATGGAGATTTTGTTAGATTTAGATATGGTTTACCAGAAAAAATAGGCGGTTGGTCTCAACTTACATCTAGCACTTTACCAGGTGCTGCTAGAGCTAAACATGCTTTTACTAGTTTAGCCGGAGAAAAATACTCAGCCATTGGAACTAATAAAGGTTTGTTTTTATATTATGGTGGAGATTTTTTTGACATTACTCCTTTAGATACAGCTATTACAGGTGCAACTTTTACAGTGACATCTGGTTCAGCTACCGTTACAGTTAACAAATCAAGTCATGGATTAATAAACGGCGAGTATATAACTTTCACAGGTGTAACTATTCCAACAAACTCTGGTTATTCAACAGCAGATTTTACTGGAAATACTTTTGAAGTTTTAAATTCTCAGTCTGGTACATTTCAAATTACAATGCCTTCTAATTCTGCAGGTGCTAGTAGTGCAACAGGTGCTGCTACAATAAACCCTTATGTAACAATTGGTCCAGCTGTTCAAACACCTGGTTATGGTTGGGGTACATCTACATGGGGAGCAAGCACATGGAACACCCCTAGATCAACTAGTAATGTAATTTTAGATCCAGGCCAATGGTCCTTGGATAATTTTGGTGAAGTTCTTATTGCAACTATTAGTAATGGTAAAACATTTACTTGGAATGCAGGAGCAACTAGTGCAAGAACAGTTAGAGCTTCTACATCGACATCTGGTTTTTCTACATCAGCAAACCCAACAGCATCTAGATTTACATTAGTATCTGATAGAGATAGACACGTATTTCATTTTGGAACAGAGACAACAATTGGAAGCACAGGGACACAAGATCCAATGTTTATTAGATTCTCGGATCAAGAAAATTTAAATGATTATACTCCAACAGCAACTAATACATCTGGTACTTTTAGATTAGATACTGGTAATGAAATTAGAGGAGCAGTGCAAGGTAAAGATTATACTCTTGTTTTAACTGATAGTGCTGCATACATAATTCAATTTATTGGAGCGCCTTTTACATTTAGTGTAAGACAAGTCGGAACCAACTGTGGTTTGATCGGTCAGAATGCTTTGAGTTATTCTAATGGTAGGATTTTCTGGATGTCAGGAGAAGGTGGTTTCTTTGTTTATGATGGAACAGTTAAGATGTTACCATGTCTTGTTGAAGATTTTGTATTTACAACAGGAGGAGATAACTTAGGTATTAATTACAGTACAGCAGGTATCACTTATGCAGAACACAATAGTTTATATAATGAAATAAATTGGTTTTATCCAAAAGCTAATTCAACTCAGATAGATAGATGTGTTACATTTAACTATGGCGAAAACTGTTGGACAACAAGTTCTTTGGCTAGATCTAGTTATATGGATCAAGGTGTATTTGATTTACCTTTTGCAACTGAATTTACTTTAACAGCAACTCCAGTATTTCCTATTCAAGGTATTACAAATAAATCAGGTGCTTCTATATACTATGAACACGAGAAAGGAACAGATCAGATCAACACTACAGGAACAACTTCTATAGATGCATTTATTAGATCAGGAGATTTTGATATTACTGCAGGAGTAAGTAGAGCAGGTAAAACAACAGGAGCTGTTAATTATAAAGGAGATGGCGAGTTCTTTATGTCTGTTAGAAGATTTATACCTGACTATCAATTAATTACTGGTAACTCTAAAGTTACATTATTTATAAATGATTATCCGAACAACACAGCTACCAGCTCACCACTTGGCCCCTTTACAGTAACTTCATCTACTGATAAAATAGATACACGTGCAAGAGGTCGACTAGTTTCTCTTAAAATAGAAAATGATAGCACAGGTGAAACATGGCGTTATGGTACATTTAGATTAGACGCACAACCCGATGGACGTAGATAATGGCAAAAATAAGTGTATACATACCTGAACCACAAGAAGAATACAGTTCCGAGAACCAAAGACAAATATTAGAGTCTATTGATACAGTAAAAAATCAACTTAACTTTTCTTTTCAACAAGACTTAAAACAAGAACAAGATATATTTAACTACTTTATGTCATGACAATACAATATAAAAGCGCTACATTTGATTTAACATCTACTAATGCAACAACAGTGTTGTCTATATCGACATCAGCTATTGCTATTGTTAGAACTGTACAAGCGGTCCATGATACAGCAAGTAATGTCAATGCACATTTAATTTTAAAAAAATCAGGTGGATCAGATGTTAAAATAGCTTATAAAGAAATTAATAAAGATACAGATAGTATGTTAACAGGACCATTAAACTTAGAAGCAGGAGATGCTATAAAGATGCAGGCAGGAACTGCAAATGAAATAACAGGTTCTGTTAGTTATGCTTTAATAGATAGATCGCAGGAGAACGGCTAGTGTCTGACGATTTACTTAAAATACATTGTACAACTACAGTTGTTATAAGAAACACTAAAACAGAACGTGTTTATGCAACTAAAGAAGAGAAAGACTTAGATGTTGCTGATCCTAATACAGATACAACTATTAATGACATTGCAGAAGATGTTACTGTAGAAGTATCACCAAAAGGATTAGAAGCTTTAAAGAAAGTAATGAATCAAAACAATGAATCAAACACCTAAAGGTGGAACGGAGTTACAATTAGAATTTTTAAAAAACCATGTAGATAAAACTCTACTTGATAAATTTTCTATTTGTACATCGATCCCTGAAAAAATACCGCTGGCTAAAGATAAGATAAATATCTTATGGCAAAAGAATTCATACGATCAACTGAATCTAGCACCATGGTTCACGGACCACGGCAATCACAACAAGTATGACTGGTATGTGTTTAATAGTCATTGGACCTTTGAGAAGTTTAGAATAGCATTTGATTTACCTACAAGTAAATGTGTAGTTATAAAGAATGGTATAGAGAAGATAGAACCAACAACACCTTATATAAAAGGTCAACCTATAAAGATTATACATCAAAACACACCTTGGAGAGGATTGAATGTTTTATTAGGTGCAATGCAGTTAGTTAAGAACCCGTTGATAAGTTTGGATGTTTATTCATCTACAGAAGTTTATGGTAAAGACTTTCATGACGCTAACCATAAATATTATGAAACACTTTACGAGCAAGCAGAAGTATTGCCTAATGTAAATTACATTGGGTATAAAACAAACGAATACATAAGAGAACACATCAAAGACTATAAGATGTATGCTTATCCTAGTATATGGGAAGAGACTTCTTGTATATCATTACTAGAATGTATGGCAGGTGGATTGTATTGTATTACAACTAATCTAGGTGCATTGTTTGAAACAGGTGCAGAGTTTCCAATCTATGTACCATATTTAACGGACCGTAAACAACTAGCTAAGAACTTTGCAAATGCAATAGAAGCTGCAGCATTGACTTTAGACAACGAAGTAATACAAGATCATTTAAAGTTTCAATCAAAGTATACTAATCAATATTATAACTGGGACAAGCAAGCTATGGCCTGGACTAATTTTTTAAAAGGAGCAATCAATGCAAAACAATGAACCTATATGGTTTAACAAAGAAGAACCTAATACAATAGAGATAAGCTTAGATAACACACCTAAGTATAAGATTATGGTTTGTACACCTTGTCATAGCGATGTGTCCATGCACTATTGTCAATCAGTGTTAATGTTTCAACAACAGTGTTTAAAGAAAAACATACTAGTTAGTTTTACAATGTTAAAGTCATCACTAGTTACACAAGGTAGAAACTTATGTGTATCAGATTTCTTGAACCACGAACATAACTATGAGCATATGTTATTTATAGACTCTGATATAGACTTTGAGTTTGATACTATTATGAAGATGATAGAAGCAGACAAAGATGTTATTGCCTGTCCTTATCCTATGAAGAACTATGATGTAGATAAGGCTTGGAAAAGACTGAAAGAGACAGACATGGTTAAGACTAAAGAAGACTTACTTGCTAATGGTTTGATGTATCCAATGAAGGTAAAGGATAAGAAGAACATAAAAGTAGACAAAGGTATCATGGAAGTAACTCATGCCCCTACAGGATGTATGCTAATCAAGCGACATGTACTAGAAAAGATGATTAAAAACCACCCAGAATTAGAGATATTTCAACCAACAATTATTAACGGAAAAGAAATAAAAAGGGAGAATTTTTTTAATTTATTTGATACACTACACGACATAAAAACCAAAAGATATTTTGGTGAAGACTTCGGATTCTGTCAAAGATGGAGAGATATGGACGGTAAGATACATGCTCTTGTTACTGAATACATAACCCATGTTGGGGAGTATCAATACAAGGGTCGTTTCTTTGATGAATTATTGAGTCTTAAACATATTGACGACGTAGAAAAAACCAAATAAAATACTACAATGGCCATAACAAACGCACAACAATACAAACAATTAATGCAAAAAGGTGGACGTATCGGACTTCGAGGTGGTGGTGCTGATATGGGTAAATCTAATGATGGAGCAAAAAAAGCAAGAGCGAGATCAGGTTACGGTCCAAGTCCTGATTCTAAACCAGATAGAAGTCGTACCACAGATACACAAGACAGGAGAACTGCAGACGCTACAGGTAAAAATCCTTTAAATATAGATTTTAGTAAAGATCCAAATTTAACTCCAAGAGAAATAAAAAGAATAAAACAACGAGATAATTTTTTTAATATTCCAAAAGGAAAAACTGGTGGAGTAGGTGCTTTAAATCTTTTGTTTGGACCCATGCTTACAGAAAACGCTATTAAAACTAGAAAGTTTTTTTCTGATCCAAATTTTACTGGTACATTTGGTAATAGAAGAAGTGTTCTAGACGCAGGTAAATTTACTTATAATGGTCAAAGAATGAATCAAGAAACGTTTAATGCGTTAAGTCCAGACGAACAAGAAGAAGTTTATAGTGATTATATATCTAGAAGACAGTCTGGAGAAATAGATGCAGCAGGAAACCCAATGGCTTTTTCCACAGGTGGCATCGATGCAAAGAGTGCAGGAGCTGAAAGAGGAGACCTTACTACTTTACCTTTGGTACAAGATAAAGTTATACCAGAAGTTGAAGAAGAAGATCCTACGGCATATAGATTTTTAGCAGACGGAGGCAGAGCTGCTTTTCAAGAAGGTGGTGGAATATTTCCTAGACTAAATCAATTAGGAAGTAATGTATCATCAGCAGAACAAGAACTAGCTGCACTTAGTCAAAAAATAAATTCGGCAGAATCAACACTAGGAGAAGGTGGTGGAGATGAAGGTGGACTAGGCTCTATCATGCCTGAAAATAATTTTACAAACCCAACACTAGAAGCATTTTCTGGTACAAATATTAATGTAAAAGGGGGTCCTGAAGGTTTTGATAATTTCCCAGACGGTTTTGGTACTCGTCCTAATTTAGATGCACAACTTAGACCTAACTTTAAACCTTCAGGAACTTTACAGGCAACAACAGGAGGAGGGTTATTAAATAACTTTTTTGCACCTGGTATTGATCCCATGGGTTCAAGAAAAGAAAATCCAACAGGTACTGTTCAAACATTTACAGCACCTAGCACAAACCTACCAGGATCAGGAGCACCACAAGCAGGTGACGTTGTCTATGACCCTACAGGTATGCCTAATATCTATGCTCCTAGAAACGGTTATGCTGATGGTGGTATGTCTGAATACGAAGGTGGGATCATGGACCTTGAATCAGGGAGACAACAATATTTTTTAGGTAAGCTAGTTAAGAAGGCTAAGAAAACAATTGGTAAGATTTATAAATCACCATTAGGTAAAGCTGCTTTGTTAGGACTTGGTGCACAAGGATTGATGTCTGGTAAAGGTCTAGGAATTAAAGATTTTTTAACAAGATCTTTTTTAGGTAAAGAAGTTACACCAGGTAATAGAACTGGTGGTATATTAGAGTTTATAAAAAATAACAAAGCTTTAACTGGAATAGCAGCAGGATCATTAGCAGCAGGATTAACGGCTCCAAAACAAAGTACATACGATGCTGAGGAAGAAGATGAGTTTTATTTAGATAGATTTAGAGCAGATCCTGAAAAATATTTAGCAAAAAGATTCTATGCTAATGGTGGAAGAATAGGTTATTCTTCTGGTTCTGAAGATCTATCAAAAAATAAAGTTTATCAAAAATGGGTTCAAAGATATGAAGCAAACCCTGACAGTCCATTAGTTACAATGCATGAAAAAGCTGACGTTTTTAAAAATTTTTATGAAAGAAACAAAAATGCACAAGCAGAAGGTTCTAAAGAACCAGTAGCAAAAGAGACTATGCCATTGTTAGATATGGATGGTGAAGAGATGGATTTAAGAGCTGAAGGTGGATTTGTGCCAATAGGTAGAATGGAAAAAGCAGATGATGTTCCTGCGAGATTATCTAAAAATGAATTTGTATTTACAGCAGATGCTGTTAGAAACGCAGGTGAGGGAGATGTAGACAAAGGCGCAGAAGTCATGTATAACATGATGAAAAACCTCGAAGCCGGAGGTGAAGTATCAGAAGAATCGCAAGGCTTAGAAGGCGCTAAAAGAATGTTTCAAACATCACAAAGATTAGAGGAAGTATTATAATGGCCGTACAAACTACAGTTACAAAACCAGCACCTTTTGTAGAAAAATTAGGTCAAGATTTAGCAACACAAGTAACCGCACAAACAGGTGTACCTGTTGTTGCGCCTGGCTCAGGTGGTATTACACAGTTTGCTGGTGAAACAGCAGATCAATTTGCAGCAAGACAAAAAGCTGCTCAACAATTTGATATTAGACAACAAAGTTTAGCAGGACTTGCTCCACAAGTTGCAGGTCAAGATGCTTTACAAAAACAAGCACAAGCTTTAGCTCAATCAGGTCTTGGATCTTACCAACCTTTTTTAACTGCAGCACAATCTGCTACAGGACCACAAGCATTTCAACAATACATGTCACCTTATCAATCACAAGTTATTGATACAACATTAAAAGAATTTGATAGAAATAAACAAATACAAGAACAACAAATAAGAGATCAAGCAGTTGCTTCTGGCGCGTTTGGTGGTGGTAGAGAAGGTGTTCAACTAGCAGAGTTTGGTTCAGGTATGGCTAGAGAAAGAGCTGGTTTACAAGCAGGATTACAACAAAGAGGTTTTGAAGCGGCACAAGCTGCAGCACAACAACAATTTCAAAATCAACAAGGTCTAGCACAACTAGTACCAGGATTAAAAGGACAAGACATTTCACGTCTAGGTCAACTAGGTTCAATTAATCAAGCACAAGCTCAAGCAGAATTAGATGCGAAAAGAGAAGCAAATAGAATGACAGCTTTCCAACCACAAGAACAAGTTGATAGATATGCAAACATAGTAACTGGAATCATGGGTGGATACCCAGGAGCAACACAAACAACTAACGTACCTAACCCTACACCAATGCAAACTGCACTAGGAGCAGGAGCAACACTTGCAGGTGTATATGGAGCGTTGGGTGGAAAATTATTTTCGTAATGAATAGAACATTAAAAAGACCAATGTTTAGAATGGGTGGTTCTACAAACTCTGGTATTACATCAGGGTTAGATCAACCAAGAAAACAATATAGTCAAGGAACGGATCCGCAAGACCGTACTTTTAGACCTAATATAGAACAGGCTCTTGAAGCTGCTAGACTTTCAAAAGATCCACGTGTTAACGATATTTTGTTTCCTAAGTCAGGTTCTTTTAGTCCTGGTTCTGGTTCAGGTTTTTTAACTTCATTTGGTTTAGATTTAATGTCTAGACCTTCAAGAGGAGATGGTTTTAGTGGTTTAGTTGCTACTGCAGCAGACTCTGCAAAAGAACCTTTTAAAACTTTCCAAGCATCAAATTTAGCAAGATCAGGTGAGAAATCAAAATTTGCTAGAGATTTATTTGAAGGAGATATACAATCACAATACAGTTTAGAAGAAGAAAGACTTGATAATTTAGGTGAAGGTAAAGATGGTAGAAAAACACCAGAAGTTGAAATGAAAATTATTGGAGATGCACAACAAGCTATTTTTGATGCAAATGATATTTTAAACAGTGGTACTGCTACAATAGATGAAAAAAAACAAGCAAGACGAACAATACAAAAAAATCAAAACTTTTTAAAAAAAGAACTAGGTGAAAACGCTGAATACGCAACTATTCTTGGAAATGAAGATTTATTTTTAGAAGCTAGAACAGAAGCTGTTGAAAAAGAAAATAAAAAAAGAATTAAAGAGTACCAAAGAGATAATCCAGATGCGGGTCCTGAAGAGATACAACAAAATGTTGAATTAGTTGTAGACGGAACAATGGAGGCTACCAAACTTGCTTATCGAGATTTGCAAGTATTTAATTATGGTGATTCTACTAACTTTAACAAAGGCGGTAGAGTAGGTTTAGCTTTTGGTGGTGAACCAATGATGGAAGAAGTTGCACAAAACCCTGATCAAGTTGAAGATTTATCTTACACACAATTAAGATCTAGATTACCGCAAGAAATATCTAATGACATTGTACAACTGTTAGCAAACAGTAAACAAGCTTTATTAGACTTTGCAAACATTCAAACAGGCGAAGACATCGCATCATTCAATCAACAATACGACGTAAATCTGACATTACCACAGGGGGCGTAACATGGAACCCTTTAAACCTAAAGATAATAGAATAGTTATCGACAAGGATACATTAGCAGACACTTTACGATCTACACTTACAAAGAAAAAAAGACCTGTAAAATTTACATGGAAAGGTGCGGCTGACCTTATGATGTCTATGAGTAATACTCCATTAAGAAATTACAACATAAAATCATTAATGGATAATAAATTACCTAGAATTACAGATTTAGCAGAAGGTAAAACTAAACCACAGGAAAAAGATTACATAGATTTTTTTGAAGATATGGAAAAATCTATATTTGGCGCAGCTCAAAATATTAGTTATTCATTCGGTGATTTAATAACTACAGGTATAGATGCAGCAAGAGATACTCAACTAACTGAAAAATTAGATGAAGCATACAGGGATAATAAAATAGAAGACCCAGAAACATTATTAGGAACTGTTAATAAAATTTTAATTGAATATGGTATTCCTGGTGGTGGCGTATTCAAAATAATGAATAGAG
>Ga0181397_1000237_pt1 | contig 21381 bp, 16 predicted proteins | sample 20SPOviralmetaG_FD_130126 | JGI IMG/M metagenome (GOLD analysis project Ga0181397, IMG submission 130126) | Marine viral communities from the oligotrophic San Pedro Time Series (SPOT) site, San Pedro Channel, CA, USA - 20 SPOT_SRF_2011-02-23 | ecosystem: Environmental > Aquatic > Marine > Strait...
AGGTGACTCAGCACAATCTAGGTCCGTTATACAAAATAACGTGGCAGCAGTAAAAGGCGGTAGCTTACAGTTTCTCAAAACAACAAAGAGAACATCTGAAGCAATAAGCTTGTATATGCCAGACACCCTAATGTTTAATCAGACACAAAGTTACGATCAATTGGCTATTGGTGGCAGTTTACCTGGTCAGCTCTTGGCAGCTGGTGAAGCAAATGCTGATGCAATAAAAGCCGGTTTAGCTGCTGGAAAAGAAGGTAATTTGTCAGCAGGTCTAGCTGCAATAAAAAGTGTTGATGGAGCTGGGCTCGCAAAACAAGCTGCAATGACCGCCGGAGCTAATTTAGCAAAAGCTGCTGGCGGTGGCAGTGGAGCCGGTGAGTTAGCATTTACAGCTGCTACTGGTGCCGTAGTAAATCCAATGTTAGAAATGATTTATCGTTCACCAAATTTTAGGTCTTTTCAATTTGATTTCAACTTCTTTCCAAGAGATGAGAAGGAGGCATTAGAAGTACAAAAAATATTAAAAGCATTTACATTTCATCAAGCACCTGAAAAATTAGCAGGTGTTCCAGGATTTTTAGTACCACCTTCAGAATTTGATATTGAGTTTTATTATGGTGGTAGAATAAATCCAAATATTCCAGGTATCGCACCAGGTTGTATTCTCACAACAATAGATATAAATTACGCACCAAGTGGTGCAAGTTTCTATGAAGTTCCAGGTGAAACAAGTCCATCATTAGGTGGGACTGGTATGCCATTTGCTGTAAAGTTAGTATTACAATTTCAAGAGACCACTTATCTTACAAAATCTGATTATGATGATACGGTTGGTAATAGTCTTTCAGGTTCTGAAACATCTAAAACTACAAGCACAGGTGTAAGTAAGGCATTGAAAAATACAACTGGCGGATTCAGAACTTAACTAGGATAAAAAAATGGCCAATTATTTTAGATTTTTTCCAACAACCTTTTATACATCTGATAATAATTCAAAAGGTGTAGATACTGTTACAAGTATTGTTTCTAGGTTTACAATTGCAAACAATTTAAGAGATAATACTGGCGTATTTTATCCATATGATATTCAAGACACAGATACAGCAGAGATTATTGCAAGTAAAATATATGGCAATCCTGAAAGACATTGGATCGTATTATCTTTTAATCAAGTAATTGACCCACAATGGGACTTTCCACTTACACAAGATAATTTTATTTCTTATGTAAATAACAAATATACAGCTAACGGATCAGCTAACACACCAACACAAACTGGTGTTACATGGGCTCTAAGTGAAAATAATATACAGGCATATTTCTTAAAAACATCAAGAACAATAAATGCTCAAAATACCGTATCTTCAATATCAGAATCAGTCAGTAATACAACACTTGTAGTTCAAACAGAGGTAGATAAAAACACATATGCAAATACAACGGCAACTAGCACATCTGTATTCTCTCTTGTTGATGGTTCAAAAGTAAAAGAAAAAACAGAAAAGTTTACACAATCATACTATACCTATGAGTTTAATAAAAATGAAGAGAAGAGAAAAATTAAAATATTGAAACCAGAATTTGTTGCAGAATTAGAAAAAGAGTTTAAGCGAGTGTTTACAAGATGAGTCTTACTGTATCAAAGTCAACTGACTTTAAAATTAATGAATTAGCTATTGTGTCAAAAAATGGTAAAATAGATATATCTACTATTTTTTTAGAATTGAGTATTTTTGATTCAATTTATATGCCTGTTATGAGTGGTAATGTATTAATTAAAGATTCGGTAGGAATGTCCTCTAAATTATTGTTTGATGGTTCAGAAGTCATTTTGATAGACATACAAAAAGATGAAGAAGGCACAATAGGTAACTTAAAAAAGGCTTTTAGAGTTTATAAACAAACGGATAGAAGTGCAGATGGTGAAAGCTCCGAAACTTACATTTTAAATTTTGTATCACAAGAATTAATATTTTCAGATCAACAAAGAGTTAATCAATCATATACAAAAACATATACTGAAATGGTTGAAAGAATTATGCTAGACTATTTGTTAATACCACAAAGTAACTTAGGTGGTGTTTACGAACCATCTTCAGGTATTAGGCAATCTGTTATACCAAATTTAAGACCAATTGAAGCTATAGAATGGGTGATGAGAAAAACTGTAAACAATGAAAACTCACCAAGTTATGTTTTTTTTCAAAATTTAATTGGGTATAATTTTGCATCTTTAAGTTCATTCTTAGAAAAACCTTTTGTCTTAGATGTAAAGTTTGAAACAAAAAATAAAAACGAAAAAGATTCTGCTTTTGAAGAATTGTCAACAGCGAGATCATTTGAAGTCATTTCAGAATATGATAGTATAGCAAGAACAAGAAAAGGTGTTGATGCAGGTACTTTCATTGGTTTCGATTTAGTTACAAAAAATATATCAAGAAGGCCGTTATCATTTGATGACCACTATGGTAACATGAAACATGGTAATAAAACACCAAATTTTTCAGCAACTAAAAATAAAGATGGTCTTTTAAATTCAGCCATGTTTGATTCAAGAATAGTTTTAGATACCTTTTCAACAACACGAGCTTTAAGTAATTATGTAAGAGAACATGATCCTGAATCAGTTGTATATAATTCAAGAACAGAAGATTATGCTTTTCAAAGAAAAGCTATATTTGAAAATTTAAAAATGCGAAGAGTAAAACTTGTAATGCCTGGAAATTTTACTTTAAGTTCAGGTTTTAATGTAAATGTAAATGCACCTACTTTCGGAGAAAAAGGTGAAGGTGATGAAAATAAAAATCCACTTTTATCGGGTAAATACTTAATTACAGCATCAAGACATATTTTAACTGTTGATAAACACGAAAGTATAATTGAATGTTCATCAACATCATCAGATTTAGATTTTGTACAGCAAGAAACTGAAGAACAAAGTGAAACATTAAAGGCATATTAAATGGAATATAATGATACTTTCTTAGGTAGAAACGGCTTCGTTTGGTGGGTTGGTGTTGTTGAAGATAGACAAGATCCACTTAAATTAGGTCGTTGTAAAGTGAGATGTGTTGGTTGGCACCCCAATGATAAGATACGAGTGCCAACAAAAGACTTGCCGTGGGCAAAACCCATGTTGCCGTTAAATAATCCACACCCATATCCACCAAAAGAAGGTGATATGGTCTTTGGGTTTTTTCTTGATGATACGGGCGGACAAGATCCAGTTATGATGGGTATTTTTCCAAATATACCATTAACTGAGCCAAACCCTCAGGAAGCATTCAATGACCCCAGAACACAAGAAGAGTTAGATATTGCACCGATTAAACCAACTGGTGTAGAATCTGTGCCAGTAAATCCAGTTGCAAACAATTACCCTAGAAATTTAGATGAACCAACAACTTCAAGACTTGCAAGAAATGAAACGGCAAATACAGAATCAGCTGTGTCTTTTAAAAATGCTCGTATTACGGCAAATGATACATCATCAGTTGAGCCAGTTCCTTCATACAATGCAAAGTACCCATATAATAGGGTATATGAATCTGAATCGGGTCACGTTATGGAGTTTGATGATACAAGAGATAATGAAAGAATTAATCTATATCACCGTGCAGGTTCTTACATGGAGTTTACTCCAAGTGGTGATAGAGTTGAAAGAATACAAAGAGATAAGTTTACAATAGTTGTCAAGGACGAGTCTGTATTGATTAAAGGTGATGTAAACATTCAAGTAGATGGCGACTATAATTTAAATGTAACAGGTGATGTAAAGATAAACGGACAAACAATTAATTTAAATAACGGCTCTGAAGGAGCTGCGAGAATAGGAGATACCGTTGCAGATATAGATCCAGTAGGAGATGGTACAATATCTTCTGGTTCCGGCACGGTTAAAATTGGAGGTTAGTAATAAATAAGAAATGGCAGAGATAACAATAAAAACAGAGAGAGCATTTAATGATTTGGATTTGAACTTCAATGTTCACCCAACAACAAAAGATGTTACTCAATTTAAAAATGAAAGATCAATAGTAAACTCTATTAAGAATCTGGTCTTAACGAATCATTACGAAAGACCTTTTCAACCTGAGCTTGGTTCTAATTTAAGAAGGATGCTTTTTGAACAAGTTGATAATCTTACAGGCGCTCAATTAGAAAGAGAAATAACAGAGGTGATAGGTAACTTTGAACCAAGAGCTACTGTAAAAGATGTTACTGCTGTGCCAGCACCTGATGAAAATGGATACTCTGTTAATCTAGAGTTTTATATGAATAACAATGCAGCTCCAATTTCAATAGATTTCTTTTTAGAGAGAGTAAGATAAAATGGTTGATAGACTAAGAGTTACCGAACTTGATTTTGATACAATCAAGAATAATTTAAAATCTTTTCTAAAACAGCAAAGCACATTTACTGATTACGATTTTGATGGTTCAGGTCTTTCTGTTCTTATAGATTTACTGGCTTATAACACACATTATAATGCCTACTATTTGAATATGGTTGCAAATGAATCATTTTTAGATACCGCTTTGCTTCGTGACTCAGCAGTATCACACGCAAAAACTTTAGGTTACACACCACATTCTAGAAAAGCGCCCGTAGCTACAATTACACTTACAGCAAATTCTGGCACTACAAAAGCTGGCACTTTAACATTAGGAGAAGGATTTTCATTTTTATCGGATCAAATAGATGGTAAATCTTACAACTTTACAGTTTTAAATGATACATCTGTGACAAAATCAAATAATTCACAATACATATTTTCTAATCTTGCTATCAGTCAAGGTCAGTTACAATCAACACAATTTACTTATGATGAGGGCTCAAACCCTAAACAATTGTTTATTTTACCAGATAAAACTTTAGATACATCAACAATTAAAGTTGGTGTTCAGCCAAATGTTTCAAATACATTCTCATCAATTTATAGTCAATCAACTGATATTTTAGATGTTGATGGCACATCAGAAGTATTTTTCTTACAAGAAAACAGAGATAGTAATTATGAAATATTTTTTGGTAATGATAGTGTTGGTAAAAAATTACAAGATGGTTCAATTATAACTGTTACATATTTGGTAACAAATGGTATTGATGCTAACAAAGCAAATAACTTTGTGGCTAAATCAAGCTTAACAGACACAAATGGTGATTCAACAACTCTTACACTTACACCTGTGGCGGCTGCAACTGGTGGTTCTGAGAAAGAAACTGTTGATTCTATAAAGTTTTCAGCACCAAATCAATTCACTTCACAAAATAGACTAATTACTAAAAAAGATTTTGAAACAACTATTTTACGAGAAGCACCAAGTGTAGAGTCTATATCAGTTTGGGGTGGTGAAGATAATGTGCCAGTTGTTTATGGTAAAGTATTTTTATCATTAAAAGCCAAAGATAATTTTTTCGTATCTGATGCAGAGAAAGAAAGAATTAAAGATAAAATAATTAAACCAAAAGCTCTCTTAGGATTAGAAGCCGAATTAGTTGATCCAAACTTCACATTTGTCATGGTTAATTCAACTGTATTGTATGATACAAGAAAAACATCTTTAACTACTGATGCTTTTAAGTTAGCAATTAAAAATTCAATTATCACATACAAATCGCAAAATCTAGATAAGTTTGATAGTACATTTTCTTTATCTAAATTATCAAAGGCCATTGATGATACAGATCAAAATGCAATTACAGGATCAGAAACTTCTGTAAAATTACAAAAAAGAGTCACACCAATACTTGGCACGACATCTTATATAATTGATTATGGTGAAAAATTAAAAAGAGGCACGGCAGATGATAAATTAGTTACAACTGCTTTTAATGGTTTTGATTCTGGTGGTAATGCTAGATCAGTTCAATTTGAAGAAGTGCCTCAATCATTTTCAGGTGTTTCAAGAATTGAAGTAAACAATCCAGGATTTTCATATACGGTGGCACCAATTGTAACAATTGTAGGTGATGGTTCTGGTGCTACTGCTTTTGCAACAATATCAAGTGGCTCAATTACAGGTATCACTCTTACGAATAGAGGTATAGATTATACAAAAGCTACAGTTGAAATAACAGGTGGTAATGGCCAAGGCGGTGAAGCATCAGCAGTAGTGGATTCGAGAACAGGCTCAATTAGATCAGTATTCTTTGATAATGATGGTAATAGACAAGTTATAAATGCAGCTGCTGGTGAAGTTGATTATGGAAATGGTATTATAACAATTAACGATATTAATATAACGAGTGTGCCAACTTCAGATGGTTTAATTAGATTTACAATTGGATCGGAAAGTGGTGTTGTAGAATCAGTTAGAAATAATATTGTAACAATTGATCCAGGAGATCCAGATTCAATAACAGTTAATTTAGAGGTTCTTAGCACATAATGTCTAGAGTAAATCCGCAAGATTTAAAAACTTCACTTTTAATTAATCGTCAAGTTCCTGAGTTTATTCGGGAAGATCATCCTCTTTTCATTAGTTTCTTAGAGGCATACTACGAATTTTTAGAAACTGAACAAGGCACACAAAACAATGACTTAACAAAAATATCAAAAGATTTAAGATACCTTTCTGATATTGATACATCATTAGATGCCTTTGAATCTAATTTTTTAAACAGCTATGCAAATCTTATACCAAAAGATATTACGGTTGATAAAGCATTTTTAATTAAAAATGTATTGCCATTATACCTTGCAAAAGGAAGCCCTAGATCGTTTCAGTTTTTATTTCGTATGTTTTTCAACAAAGAAGTTGAATTAAAATTTGGAAAAGATCAAATACTCAAAGCTTCAGATAGTGATTATAAGTTAGAAAATATTTTAAGTGCAAGAACTGAGATTAGTTCTTTCTATACAGCAGATGGAAGTAATAATATTTTTTCCTTAGCACAACCAGTTTCAAGAGATGAAATAGAGGTTAGAGTAAATGGTGAACTTAAAAGTGCAAATTCTTTAAACGCTGGTGCTAATAGTGAGTTTCTTCATGTAGAAAGAGAACAACAAAAATTAATTTTTCATACTGTACCAGATAGTGGTGCAGATATTAGAGTTACATATACAAACTTGCAAGCTGGCGGATTTGATGAAACTCTTTTAATCAATAGAAAAATAATAGGTCAAACGTCTAATGCTTCAGCGGTTGTGTCAACAGCTGCATCAAGAATTATTGACGAACTTCATAAAATAGAATTATTTTTAGATAGATCCGATATACTTGGTGATTTTAGTCAGAGTGAAGAATTAAGAACAGACATTGTAGTAGATGGTACTTTAATAAATATTTCTTTAAATACAGTTTCATCAATTGAATCAATTAAAGTTGATGATGGTGGCACTTCTTATAATGTGGGTGATATTGTACCAATTAATGCTGGTGCTTTTGAAACAATTGCAAATGCTGAAGTTGAAACAATATTTACAGATTTTTTAAGAGATCCTGTTATTAATATATCTAATGGTCTGTTTGGAATTACCAATAATTTTAGTGCTAATGGTGGATCAGGATTTGAACCAGGTAGTTTTTTAACAGGTGGCAATTCAGAAGTTGGTTTTATTTCTTATTCAGTTGTAGATGTTGATGTAAATGGTATTAATACACCAAATACATTTACAATGATGGGCACAGTTATAGGCGCCAATACTTCTTCAAACTCAGCTCAATCATTTGCAGATTTATGTATTTCTAATGCAGCTATTGGTGGCACAGGTTTAAACAATGCACAAATATCTTTAAGATACAGCCAAGTTTTTGGTAATAGTCAAATAGGTGTAGATGCAGCTGATAGTGCTGGTATAAATGTAAACACTTCAATTTGTCATGTTGTAAATTCATATACAACTGTATCAGGTATTGGCCCAGCAAAAGTTGTTCGTATAGTCGCATCTAATACTCAAGTAAAAAATATGAATTTAGATCCTATTGGAGCTTTTACATCTACTTCAGCAAATATGCCTGAAGGTCCTGCAAAAATGGTTCCTGCTGATGTAACATCATTAAGAAGCATAGGTTCTTTAGAAATATTAAACCCTGGTAGCGGACATTCTGTTAGAGATATGGTAGAATTTAGTGATGTTGCTTTTGGTGGTGGTGCAACTGCAAGAGTTTGTGAAACTGGTGCTGGTCAAATTCTTAATATATGTTTAGAAGATCCATATTATGTAAACGAAGGACCTGTAAGAACAGGTGGTACCGCTAATGTGGGATTTAATGGACAATTTGCAGTACCAAATTGTTATACTCTTAATGCAAATACAGCTAATAGTCCAGATGGTCTTAATGCTCTTTACATGACAAGAGGTTCATTCTTGAATGGTATGGATTTCACTTCAGCTCCACACCCAGTAAAAGTTGGTGACAGAATAACATTTTTAGGACATGAAAGACAAGTTGTTGAAGTTAATACAGCCATTGGTTCAGCACAACAAAAAACTGCTGGCTTTCTTAAAGTTGATACACCATTTCCAGCAGAAATTGATTTCGGATTAATAGCTATTGGAGGTATATCTAGTTTTTATGGTGATACTTCAAATACTTTTCATTTAAGAGGCGCACCACTTAAAATTAATCAGGCTGGGCCAAAAGGTGGAACAGGTTATCGTGCAACTCATTTACCAACTGTTACGGTTATTAAATCAGCAACAGAAGCAGATGGAACCCCCATATCATCCGCAGTTAGTGTACGAGTGGATGGCATATTAGGTGATGGTGAAAATATAAGCACAAGTGCTAATACTCAACAAAAAGGTATTATAACATCAATTAAACTAAATGATTTTGGTTCAGGATATCAAGTGCCACCAAGCGTAGATTTAACAACAACAGGTGATAAAAATGCCACAGCTGTTGCTGAACTTCTACCACCAGTTAGAAAAGTTCCAGGTAGATTTACTTCATCTAAAGGTCTAATTTCCGCAGATGAAAGAAAAATACAAGGTGCGAATCTTTATCAAGACTTTGCGTATATTACAAATATACCATTAGAATTTGAAAAATATAAAACAATAGTAAAAGGTCTTGTACACCCAGCTGGCTATAAGAATTTTGCTGAATTTAAAATTGAAACAGAAATTAATTCGGATGTTTCTATATCAGTTAGAGGCCAATCAAACAGTATTCCAGGACTTATTAATGTTGGTAATCCGTTACATATCAATTCTACCACATTTAATGTATCTACGCAAACAGTTATTACTGTATCAAATACCACACCAAATACAAACCTTGTAGTTGCTAAGGCAGCCAGTATAATTGTAGAGGGTCAATCTAGATTAGGTATTTCAAATGATGATGTAAATGCTGTGGGTACAGATGAAGAAAACTTTAATCCTCTTATTTTGAAAGTTAATTCAAATAATACAATACAAGTTAATTCAGCTCAAGTTTTCTCGACTTTAGCTAACAATTATGTTCACTTGAACAACCAACCTATCATAATTTATACATAAATACAATCTATGGCTACAAAACTTTCTACTAGATCACTCTCACTTAAAAGTGCTGAAAACTATATTGATACATTCACAGCAAATACGAATGATATTGAAATACAATATGTTTTTGTTGGTGATGCTATTGGTGCAAACGATCAAGCCACCACTACTATTACAGACTCTAAATTTGACACAGATGATGCGTTATCAAGAATAATTGGAATGAAAAGAGTAACAGGTGGTGATTTAAACGTGGTTATACCTAGAGTTAATTGGGAAACGGGTAAAATTTATCAACAATTTGACCCAACTGTTTCAACAGATACTTTAGTTTCAAACACTTCAGTTAATGATTTAACTAGAAAACCAATGTATGTGATTACGTCAGAGCGAGGTGTTTATAAGTGTTTATCAAATAATAGCAATGGACTTAGTTCATCAGATACAACATCAACAGTAGAACCATCTGGTGATTTCAATACAAGTAATGGTGTAATATCAACTGCTGATGGTTATGTATGGAAATATATGTACACGATTAGAGATAACAATAAATTTATTGACTCTAGTTTTATGCCAGTTGCCACAAGAGATGTTGATGATATGTCAGCTAATACTGTTTATGGTAACTTTAATTTAAATAATGTTGGTGTTAAAGAAGGTGAATTAACAACAATTGTTTTAAATAATGGTGGCACTCTATATCGTGATCTTACAAACGTACCTTTTGGTGCTTTTGCAAAAGGTGAAACTATGCTTACTTTACAGACTTGGTATCTAACACATACAAGTCTTTCAGTTGCTTCAAATGTACTTTCTGCTAATATGTCTATAACTGGTAATGGCATTGCAGCTGATACAATTATTACAGAGGTTCATAATGGTAATAATAATGTTAGAATAAGTAAAGCCGCTGTAACAAGTAGTTTTGCAGCTAATGTAACTCTTTTTTCACCTAAAACAAGAATTTTCATTGATGGTGATGGCACAGGTGCTTTAGCTAATGCGACTGTAAATTCAACGGGTGTGATAGATAAGATTACGGTTGATACGGTTGGCACAGGTTATACTAGAGCTAATACAAGAGTATTTGGCACAGGTAGTGGTGCAACAACAAGAACAATATTACCGCCATATTTTGGCCACGCATTTAATTTAGGTCAAGATTTAGGTGCAAATAGTGTTATGATTCACACAAAGATAGGTGAATTAGATGCAACAGAGGGTAATACAATACCTACAGGAATTACATTCAGACAAACAGGACTTATAAGGAAACCTTATAAATACGGTTCAAATAATAGAAGTTCATCAGCTAACAATGTTTCAGCTAATAATGCTGTTGGCCAAGTTACTAAATTAACAGTTGGTACAGGAACAGGTTATACAGATAATGAATTTGTGTATCAAGGAACAAGCAATACAATATTTACAGCTTCAGCTCAAGTTTTAAGAACTGTAAGTTTAAATACAATAGAATTAACAAAAGTGGTTGGAGATTTTAAAGTAAATGAATTTTTAGTGGGTGATTCGTCAGGTGCATCAAGAACGGTGACTTCAACAACAACCCCAGAATATCAACCACAAAGTATGGAATTATTATTTGTTGAGAACTCAACACCAACAACAAGAACAGAAAGTCAGGCAGAAGATGTTAGACTTGTATTACAATTTTAAAGGTAGATAATGACTACAACAAATTTTAATGTAACACCTTACTATGACGATTTTGATGAGGATAAAAACTTTTATAGAATCCTTTTTCAACCTGGTAGGGCAGTTCAAGCTCGTGAATTAACACAGTCACAAACCATACTTCAAGATCAAGTTAAAAAATTTGGCGATCATATATTCAAAGATGGTTCTAGAGTTACGGGTGCAGAAATATTTTCTGTTCCAGAATTTGGTAGAAAACTAGAAAATATTGAAAATAGTCAAAAACCTACAGCACGTTCTGTTAAATTGGAATCTACTTTTGAAAGTTCATCAATTGATGTTTCTACTTTTGTAAACAAGTACATTACAACAAATACAGCTAATGTCCAACTTGCAAATGTTAAAAATATTTACTTTGTTCATCATGCAGATCCAGCTTTAGGCACAGATCCGGATACCTTATATGTTTCATATCTAAGAACAACTAATTTAACCATAGGTGGATCAACTTCAAATTCCACTATGGAATTGCAAAAGGCAAATACAGTAATTCAAAATTCAGCTAATTTACAAGTATTTTCAACATCTGACGTAGCACCAGCAAATTTACTTGCAACAGTCACAACTCAAAGTGCAAGTGCCGAAGGCCCAGCTAAATTATTAGGTGTTGATGAGGGTGTGTTCTTTACAAGTGGAATTTTTGCAAAAAATCAAAAACAAATTATAGCAGTTGACAAATATGGGTCAAATGCAAACGTAAGTGTAGGTTTTGATGTTGTAGAAAATACAATATCATCAACTTCCGATACATCATTATTAGATCCTGCTTTAGATTCATCAAATTATCTAGCGCCGGGTGGTGATAGACTTAAAATTTCACTTACATTAACTAAGAAAGATTTAGATTCTAATAATTCATTACCTAGTTTACAAACAAACAAGTATATTGAGTTAGTAAGATTTAGAAATGGACAATTAGTAAAAGATACCTCAGGTACAAAATATGCTGATTTAGGTAGAACACTTGCAAGAAGAACCTTTGATGAGTCAGGTGATTATATTGTAGATGGTCTAGAACCTAGATTAACACCACTTGGTAATTCAAGTAGTTTTATTTTAAACATATCAAAAGGTAAAGCATATGTAAAAGGTTATGAAATAGATAAAACAAATGATATTACAAAATTAGCTGTTAAAAGGGCGCAAGATCAAGAATCAGTTGTAGGTTATGATATACCTACTGCTTATGGTAATTTTTTACACATACACCAGTCAAACAATGCTATATTTAACTCAAATACTTCAGAGAGAATTTTATTACACTCATCAAATACTATTACAAATACTCTTACACAAATCGGTGAGGCATATGTAAAAAATATAGAATATGTAAGTGGTGATGGTTTTGATGCTGTTCATAAGTTACATTTATTTGGTGTTAAAAGATCGGGTGCAAATAATTTACCACTATCAATGACAAAATCAATAGTTGGTGCTGGGCTGGGTCAAGCTAATGCAAATGTCGAATTATCTTCTATAACAACTATACAAACATCAGGCACAATAGCTGATGATAATTCTAATCATATCATTGTTGCTGATTCTTCACAAATTAGAGTTGGTGATGAGGCCTTTGGTCATAATCTTTCTGCTTTTACTGGAATAACAGGAGAAGGTGAAAGAAGAGTTCATGTTACAGCGATTAATGGATCTAACATTACATTATCGGCTCCAAACAATGGGTCGTCTAGAAAACCTTACAGTAAGGAAATTGCAAACACTTATACATTCCAAAGAGCTGCTATTCAAGATACGAATGATACTTTATCTGTTTTTCCAGCAGCTTACTCTACTGTAGCTTCAGTAAATCAAATTGATTATAATACAAGAAGAATATTTAAGACTGTTTCATTTACTGATGGCGTTGCTTCAATTTCAACAACTGATGGCACAGAGAGATTTAAGGCGGCTGGCACAGCGGCTTTGAAAAAAGAACTTTATGCAATTATGATTCGTTCAGGAACAACTTCAGATCATAAAGCTAATCATGCTGTAAATATGGCAGAATCGGGCGTAACAATTTCAACTCCGACACCAAGTGAGGGTTCAACAGCTACAGCAACAATAGACATAGATGATTCCAGTTTTGATGGAACGGCAGATATACTTGCAACACTTGATGTAACAGATGCAGGTAGAAGAACAAAAGTTGCTAATAGTTTTTTTACTACTTTTACTAGAATTTCAAATAGTTCCACCCAATTACATTCGTTAGGTGTTACTGATGTTACAAATGTTACTGGTATATTCATTTCACCAAATACATCTTATATGCCAAGTGATAATGCAAATACTAATTATCTAAAACACTTTACATTTGATACAGGCCAAAGAGATAGTTATTATGACCATGCTACCATAAAAATAAAACCTAGTGCAATAACATCAAATATTTTACCTAAAGGTATGGTTAATGTAACTTATGCAAGATTTACACATACTGGTCTAGGTCACTTTGATGCAAATTCATACCCAACTTATGAAGAGATACCTCAGTATATTGAAAATAAGGGTAATAAAATAGAATTAAGAGATTCAATAGACTTTAGACCACTTAGAACAGAGAATAGGTCATCAAATGTTTATAGTAATTCAGCAATGACATTTACAAGAAATCAAATTGTTGATAGAAGAGTTGGATCAGCTGATGTTGATTTAAGTTATTATCTAAGCAGAATTGATAAAGTTGTTTTAGGATTTGATGGTCAGTTTAGAGTTATAGAAGGTGATAGTGCCTTGAATAATCCAGCTACACCACTAGATGATCCTGATTCTATGACATTATATAAATTAACATTCCCACCTTATACTTTTCAAACAAGTAATGTAGATATAGACATTGTAAAAAATAAAAGATATACAATGAAAGATATTGGTGGTATTGATGATCGTTTATCAAGAGTAGAATATTACACCGCTCTAAATTTATTAGAGTCAGAGGTAGCTGGTTCTACATTCTTTAGTAATAGTAACATAGAACTTATAAACAATGGATTCCTAGTTGATGACTTTAAAGGGCATAGTATAGGTGATGTTCTAAATGATGATTATAAGTGTTCTATTGATTACGATAATCAGATATTACACCCAAGATTTAAAGCGAATGGTACAAATACAGCTATTGAAACCGGTGGTGGGTCTTTGAAAAATACAGGTAATGTTCTTACATTACCATTTACAACACAAGTTTATAGTGCTCAAAATGTTGCATCAACTTCAGTTAACATAAACCCATTTAATGTTGTTTCATTTGTAGGTTATGTTAAACTTGAAACTGATGTGACCAGTTATACAGACTTTGATTCTAGACCTATTGTAGTAAGCAATCGTGATGGTAATTCAGATAACTACGAATTTGGAGTAAATTTTCAAGGCTCAGTATGGAGTGAATGGGATCTTTTATCATTTAATAATGATACTACAAGAAAATATACATACTATGATAAAAATGGTGCAAAAGTTTCTACGACAACTTCTGCTGAAGAAACATCAAGTCAATCAACAAAAACAGAAACAGATAGAATTTTTTACTATATGTCAGCTGAGAATATTGATTTTGAAATATTTGGCTATAGGCCAAATACAGAAGTTCATGCTTTCTTAGATGGTAAAAATGTATCAGATAGATTAAGAGCATTTAATACAACAACAAATGCTTTTGAAACGGCTCCTAAAAAATGCTTAATTATTTCTGACGATCAAGGTTTTGCAAAAGGTAGATTAGTTGTACCAAATAATGAGGCAGTTAATCGACAATTTGCAGCTGGTGAACATCAAATATTTTTCTCTGATTCTATCGCATCACCTAATGTTTTCTCAACATTTGCAGAAACTAGATATTATTCTGGCACACCAAAATCAAGAATAATACCACCAGTAGTAGAGGTACGAAATGACCCACCTGCACCAGTTACGCCTGTATCAACAGAATGTGCTTTTCAAGAGGATGATGATAAAAAGACACCAAATTGTCAAACAGTTTCTGAAGCTAGAGCAGAACTACCTGCAAATGGTGGTGCTGGTGATAGTGATGTTACTGATGCAACCTTTGGTATATCTGAGCAAATAATTAGAGATACTTATTCAGCTGTTTTAGGTCGTAAACCAGATAAAGCTGGTATGCAATACTATATGGAAAGAATAGAAAATGGTGAGATAGATGCTTTCACACCAGGAACCCTTTCAGCTAGTTTAACTACAATCTTCGAGGCCTCACCTGAGGCTAAGGCTAAAAATGAGTGTCCATTAGGCGTAGACCCACTTGCACAAACATTCTTTGTAAATGAATTTACAAATCCAAAAGGTGTGTTTTTAACTTCAGTTGATGTATTTTTTGCATCAAAAGATTCTACTTTACCTGTTCATTTTGAAATAAGAAAAGTTTTAAATGGTTTTCCATCTGAAACTATAATTGCTAAATCAAGAGTCAGTAAAAATCCTGATGATATAATTTTACCAATTGACCCTAATGTTCCAGAACCAACAAGATTTACTTTTGATGCACCATTATTCTTAGAACCAGACCAATATGCCATGGTTCTTCTATCAAGTTCATTTGAGTATAATGTTTATATTGCAACAGTTGGTCAAAATAGATTAGATACTGGACAATCAATTGTTGGTCAACCATATTTGGGCTCTTTGTTTAAATCGCAAAATGCTTCAACATGGACACCAGCTCAAGAATCTGATCTGTGTTTTGTAATTCATCAAGCTCAGTTTGATACAACAGGTGCAATTAGTTCTTTTATTCAACCTGTACAAAATCTTCTCCCTGATCAAGCTTTTGATTTATTGAGAATTAACGCACCATTTCAAACTTTCTCTGATAAGACAAATATGTCATTTAAATTAGGACTTAAAACAGAGGGACAGTCTGATATGGATGCAGGTATAACAACATTACCTAATTCTGATACATACTTAGAAAATAGAAAAGAATTTAAACAAAATATAGATGCAAATTTACAAATTATAATGTCATCTACAAATGCTGATGTTTCACCAGTTTTTGAACAAGATAGATGTAGATTTGTTTTTGTAGAAAACTTAATTAACTCAAGTGCTAATACAGAAGTTGTAACAAGACCAGAAACAAATGCTTCTGATGGTGGTGCTTCATCTAAATACATCACTAGAAAAGTTACTTTAGGAGAGGGTTTTGATGCTACGGCTTTAAGAGTAATATTGGCTAAAAACTTACCTGAGGGTTCTTCGATAAGTGTATTTTATAGAGTACAATCTGAGTCAGATGAAACTACTGCTTTTGAGGATTTACCTTATGTCGAAATGAATAAGATAACACAAACACCTGTGAATCAAAATATAAATGAATATTATGATTGTGAGTTTAAGGCAGAAGATATTATATACTCTTCAGCTGGTGTAAACTTCGATTCATTCAGGTCTTTTGCAATAAAGATTGTTTTCTTTTCTACGAATACAGCCAAAGCTCCTACGGCTAGAAATCTTAGGGTTATAGCACTATCATGACAATGTACAAAGTGAAAGAACATCCAGCGCTTTTGAGAGATTCTCGATCAAAAGCCATATTGAATACGGATTTAATGGAGTTAAACAAAATGAAAAAAGAGAGAGAATCAACTATTACGATACAAACTTTAACTCAAGAAGTAAATGTAATTAAAAATGAATTTCAAGAAATAAAAACACTTTTAAAACAAATAGTGGCAAAGAGATAAAAAATGGCAATTATTAATAGAGTATCAACATCTAATACATTTCAGCAACACGTTGCTACAACAGATGAAACTGTAACCACCCTTAATGCTTTAACAGAAGGAACAGGTGGTACTTTTACTTTAAGTAGTGATGTTAAAATTGCTGGTAGTTTAGATGTAACAGGTAATTTAAATCTATCAGTAGGTGAATTTGATAATATCACAACGAATGGTAATGTTGTAATACAAGGTGGTGGAGCGAGTTCAAATGCTAATGTAGGTTTAGACGTTAATGGTCTCTATCAATTTTCAGCCAATACGTCAGGTGCTGTAGCCACAAGATTTAGTGTTCACAATAAAGGATCTTCAGCTTACATATTTGATCAAGCGCCGGGAGATAATCCTGATCTTGATTTACAAGCTGGACAAACATACGCTTTTGATTTACAAAAATTAAATGGTGTACATCCTTTTGTAATTCGTACAACAAATGCAAGTGGTAATGTAGGTGATACATCAACATATTATAGTGTAGGATTAACTCATGTTAATGCGACTCCAAGTGGTGGTCTTACAATTTTGAAATCTGGTGCTGCTCAAGCAAAAAAAGATGGAATATTATACTGGAAAGTTCCAGCAAATACAGCTGGAGATGGTGTAACATATTATTATCAATGTACTGCTCACGCCTCGGCTATGGTAGGCAGAATATACATTGGTAATAGATCAAGAATAATCGAGGCAAAAGCTAATTCAATAACAGATGATGCACTATCACTTGCGATTGCTTTAAGCTAAATAAGGGGAATAAATAAGGAAAAAATGAAAAATGGCAAATACTTTTAAAAATTATCCAGCATCAAACGTATCATCAAATACGGTTGTCTACACTACGCCGGCTTCCACTTCAGCTACCCTTATTGGTATGACAATTGCAAATAAAACTGCAAGTTCAGTTCTCGCAAATATACATATGAATATTGGCGGCACTAATTTTCATATGATTAAAGATGCAACTATACCAACAGGCGGTGCTCTAGTTCCCATAGGAAATGACCAGAAAGTTGTAATGGAAGCTACTGACACATTATCTGTATCTTGTAGTGGTAATTGTGATGTAATTTTATCGGCTTTGGAGATAACATAATATGGGTTCATATATTGGTCGCTCACCTGCTAACGAACTATTCCAGAAGAGTATAGTTAGATATAATGGTGATGGCTCTACAAAAGATTTCGGATTAGGTTTAGCAGTTAATGATGGTAATGATTTAGATGTGTGGGTTGCTAACGTACACCAAACATTTGGTGCCAATCAAGCATTTGTTGTAACGCCAGCAAATAGTACAATTAATTTTATAGAGGCGCCACCAGCTGGTCAAACAAATATTGTTATTGTAAACAGAGAAAAACAAAGATTTGCAACAATAGCTCCTGATGATTTTTCAGTTACCACAAACAAAGTTGACACAGGTGCAATTACAGATGATAAATTATCAACTACTTTTTCTTATAATGTTTTAACAGAATCTGGAAAATTTGGCAATTTTGCAGGTGCTAATTTAGTTATCGGAACAATTGAAGTGAGTACAAAAGGTAGAATAAGTAACGTAGCAAATTTAAATGTAAAAGATTTAGATTTTTCAGGCATACCTACCGGAGGTGGTTCAGTAGTTGCTGGCCGATTATATAAAGAATCTAATAACTTGATTTTTATTAAAACATAGGAGAAGTAAAGATGTCACATTTTGCAGAGGTGAATCCAGATACAAACACAGTCATTCGTGTTATAGTAGCTGAACAAGATTTTATAAATTCTGGTTCTGTTGGTCCTGCTAATAGATGGATACAAACATCATATAATACATCACAGAACGTGCATTATGCAGTAGCAGCTAATGGTGAATATTTACCAGATGGTGGTACGCCGTTAAGAGGTAATTATGCCGGTATAGGTTATGAATACCATGCTGATGTAAATGGCACAGGTAAAGATGCTTTTGTATCTCCAAGATCAAATAATCAATGGGACAGTTGGAAAATTAGTAATACTACTTTTCAATGGAATCCACCATATGCAATGCCCTCTGAGGCTAATGTAGCAAATTCAGAGTCCTACCAGTGGGATGAAAATGCTTATAAAGCAAATAATCAGACCGGCTGGATTAAAATATACAATTAAAGGATAAAAATTGGCTTACATAGGTAACGAACCAAGAACTGCAAACTTTATTGTTGACTCATTTGATGGCGATGGGTCAGAAGATGATTTTACTTTAACGGTAGCACCAGCAAGTAAATCGTCTTTACTTGTATTTGTTTCAGGCGCTAGACAGAATGTAGCCGCTTACACATTAAGTGGCACAACTTTAACATTTAATGCCGGATTCATACCAGTAGCAGGAACAAAAAATATTGAAGTAGTGCATATTGCTCAAGGCGCTGAAAGTTCAATTGTTGAAGTTGCAGATGGCACAATAACAGCTGCTAAATTAGCTACAGATGCTGTTACTGATGCAGCTATTCTTGCAAATACAGTTTCTCCTAATAAAATAGCAAATACAGGTGTTACAGCAGGAAGTTATGGCTCAGCAAGTCAAATACCTACTCTAAAAGTAGACGCTTCAGGTCAATTAACATTAGCTTCAAATGTAACAGTAGACATACCAGAGGCAGGAATTAATGGATTATTTTTCACAGGAACAAATTAGGAAATAAAAAATGGCAACCAATTATAAAGTATTAGGACAATTAAGACCAGGTGCAAATACTCTTGCAGACTTATACACGGTACCGAGTTCAACTGAGTGTGTGGTATCTACAATAGCAGTTTGTAATCAAACGGCCGTAAATGCCTCGTATTCAATAGCAATAGCGCCAGATGGTGCAACAGCTAATGATGCACATTTCATCATAAGAGGTGGCGCTGTGCCACAAGCTGATTCAATAGGAGTTACCTTAGGTATAGCCATGAATGCTGCTGATAAAATAAGAGTAAACACTTCAACTTTAGGTGTATCATTTAGTGCATTTGGTTCTGAAATTTCTTAATAGGTTAATACTATGGCTGTATTCTCAATTTCAACTAAAAGAGTAGGCAGACCTGAAGGCTATCAATATCCAATAGGTCTGACCACAAAAAGTGTGAGTGGAGGAACTGCTAATGTAGCCGCAGATTCATCTGGCGGTGTTCAAACCACAGTTGGTTCAAATGCAGTTCACACATATACTTCATCAGGTACTTTTTCAAATGATTCATCTATTACATATTCTTTTTCTTATATGTTTGTTGCTGGTGGAGGTGGCGGCGGACAAGCTGGCGGAGGTGGAGGTGCTGGAGGTTTAGTTCTTGGTAGTGGTTACCCAGTAATACCAGGAGCTGATTTAATTGTTACACTAGGAAGTGCCGGTGCCGGTTCAACAGTACAGGGAACAAAAGGTGCAAACGGCACAAATACCACAGTAACAATCAATTCAAATACACCTTCATTAAACTTAACTGCTGAAGGTGGTGGGGGTGGTACTGGTAATTTATCAACTCCTGGTAATGCTGGTGGTTCTGGCGGTGGAGGAGGATTGGGTATACCTGCACAATGCAAGGTAGCTGGTCCTACTTCTTTATCACCAGCTGGCACTCAAGGTTATCCTGGAGGAGCTGGGGCGCCTTTAAGCGCCGGTGGTGGAGGAGGTGCAGGTGCAGCAGGAGCAGCTGGCGTTACTCCAGGAGCAGGAGGTGCAGGCGGTGTCGGTGTAGCTATAAATTTTACCGGTTCACCAGTATATTACGGTGGCGGAGGCGGTGGCGGTACACATCCAGGTAATAGTCCTGCTGGGGCTGGCGGTAATGGAGGCGGTGCGGCTGGTGGTGATCGTGCGGCTGCCACAGTTGTAGGTACAGCCAATCGTGGCGGAGGAGGTGGTGGCGGAGGTCACGTTTCAAATGCAGGAGGGGGAAGAAGTGGTACTGCTGGCGGGTCAGGTTTTGCTCAGATCACTTATGTTATGGAGCAAACAGCAACAACATTAACCTATGATATTGGTGGTGCTAATGGAGGACCAGCTTAATGAGAGGAACTATTTCCACTTTTACTTTTCGACCTGAAGGTTATGCTTATCCAATAGGGTTAGATACGATAGCTCAATCGGGATCTGTTAATGTAGCTACAAACACAACTGGTGGCACACAAACAGTAGATGGGACAAACGCTGTTCACACATTCACTTCTTCAGCAGATTTTACTCCTAGTGCGGAAATAGTTGGTGAGTATCTAGTAATAGGTGGTGGTGGTTCCGGTGGTTCAGGTTTAGGTGCAAGATCAGGTGCCGGTGGTGGAGGTGCTGGTGGTCTTTCATTTGGTGTCGCACCATTTCCTGCTGTAAAACATACTTGTAATGTAGGTGGTGGTGGAGCTCAATCTAAAGGTGATGGCGGTCCTAGCCCAGCTGCAACAGATTCAAGTCCAGGTTCAACTTCTCATATTTCTAGATCAAGTCCTTCTGCTAATGTAGTCGCCTCCCTAGGCGGTGGTTATGGTGGTTCAGTA
>Ga0181397_1000238_pt1 | contig 21350 bp, 14 predicted proteins | sample 20SPOviralmetaG_FD_130126 | JGI IMG/M metagenome (GOLD analysis project Ga0181397, IMG submission 130126) | Marine viral communities from the oligotrophic San Pedro Time Series (SPOT) site, San Pedro Channel, CA, USA - 20 SPOT_SRF_2011-02-23 | ecosystem: Environmental > Aquatic > Marine > Strait...
AACACCGCTAATATTACCAATTATTCTAAATACAATATTCATATTTTGTCCGGCAGTAGCAGTAGGGTTTCCCCCACTTCTACCTGCAAAGTTTCTTAATGAAACAATACAATGAGTATCACCGGAAACAAAGACAGGATTATTTCCGGCAGTTACAATACCATTAGAGCCAAGATGAGAGTCATTAGTAGGCGGCCCTGATGCAAAGTCAAACCTTTCCGCCGCATTAGTAAAACTTGTTGAATCTATAAGAGGATAAGTTTGCCCGACTTCGGAACGGCTAGTTTTAGCGACTAAACCCATACCTGTAAAGTTTGCAGATGCTCCCTGTATGCTTATCTCTCCCGAAAAAATTTGAGCCGTTCCGTTAGGAGATTCTAAATACCACCCGAATAAAAAGAAAGTTTCGTCAATATGTGTTGCTGAACCACCCGAACCTGTAAAGCCTGTTCCAATTAAACTATTAAAAGCAGAAGCGGGCATAGTGTGTGTTAGTTTTATACTAAATTGTCCATTATTAATTAAAGGGTTTGTTATATCAGTAAGAGCCATACTTGCATTAGTAGTTTGATTACCGTTAAAGGGCGTTATTATTTGTGGGGCTATATTGTTTTGGAACAGTTCATTAAAATTCATTCCTATTGTATGAACTGTAAATCCAACTACCCCTCCATTAGAAATAGCAGTATATACTTGATTAGGTGGGGTTAATCCTGTAGGTGGAGAACCTCCTCCGCCACCACCACCGGCATTAGCCTTATCTTCAGCACAAGCCCCCGCAACAGCAAGATAAATAATAATCACACACCTAATGCTATCCAGTTGTTACTAGCGTCTATACATATACAAGTAACACCATTATAAGTAGCAACTGTAATATCGGAAGCCGCATTATTAATATTATTACCATTTCTTCCAACAGTAATATTACCACCTGTTGTATTTAAAATAGTAAAATGTACTCCTGCGGCAGAAGTAGGAGGTAAAGTTACATTTCCCGCACAAATTAAATATCTTCCTGCGTGAGTTGCTTCTGATAAAGTAGTGCTAGCACTTACAGAAACAGTTGGTAATCTAGGAGTTGTAAAGGTTTGACCCGCCGCAACAGTAACACTACCCGCTAAAGCAAGAGTCGCTTCTCCTTCAACAGCACTAATAGCACCCGCCGCATCAATAGCCCCAATATCTGATAATGTTTGAGCCGCAGTTCTACCTTCTATTTGTGTTCCATCTACTCTTAAGAAATCATTATCCGCTAAGTTAGCATTAGCCCTCAATATATTATTAGTACCGATACCAAAAGCCGCACCACTTAACAATGCTAATTCAGTAGAAGTCACCGAACTCGCTGTAATATTTTTACTAGCATCTGTAGTCAATGCTCTACTAGCAGTAAGGTCTGTTTCTAATGTTCCGTCTCCCTTTACAGCAAATTGTAGTTGGTCTGCGCTATCTGTAACTTGAAAAGCGTTAGAAGAACCAGTGCCATTAAGTTTTAGCACCACTTGATTTTCTTCGGATAAGAGCGTTGTCTTCCCACTACCTCCGGTAATAGACATTGTTTGGTCATAGACTTGGTTAGGTGACGAACCTGTAGCGTAGCCGATACTAAGACTATTCGCTATTTTTCCTGTTGTTAAATATTGGACTTTCATATCATTAAATCCATCAGTAGTAAAACTAATTATCGCTATAATAGTATCTCTTTCTGTATAAGGAGGTATTTTATTCACTACATTAGAGGCACTACCATAAATACCGCCATCTCCAAACTTACGGATTCTTACAGTGTTGGTAAAATCAACAACTAACAAATGGTGTGCGTTTGCAGTATTATTAAAGTCACTTTGAGCAAAGGTAGTTTGTGCAGTAGAGGGTGTTAAAAGACCATCCCTAAATATTTTACCTGCCTCTACCACAACAGCACTACTAGATGAAGAACTTTGGGTTATGTCGAAACCTGTTATTGAGTCTTTTATCGCAAAGTTTCCTCTTATGCCCAAACTTAATGCTTTTATCAATCCAGTATGCGGAAAATCTACGGCATCCTCTATTTGAGAAATAGCAGTATCGTCTTTAGTGTGATTAGAATAATGATGTGGGTTTGCTTCTGTCGGCATATTACTCTACCTCTAATAATATAAAAAATTCTAAAGTGTCATTTGAAGAAAATGGCCCGATTCCATCAAAATTTTGTCTAATGACTAAATCAGTAGAATCATAAAATCCAACCTCTCTAAGAACTTGACCTGTCATCCCTGCTTGATTACAGTTTACTGTAGCCTTTATTTGAACAACATTTGAGTTGGCATCATTAGTCGCCGTACTTGTTACGCTAACACTAGTCAAAGGAACATCTAAATCCCCTTGTGTTGGGAATGTAGTATTGCCCCCTAAACCAACTTTAGCACTATCAATTAAACTGCTCGCAATGTGACCTGCAATCAAATTCTGTAATTTTTCAGTTATCAAAACTCTTCCTCCACTAATGTAGTAGTAGTTGTTACTCCTATGTTTAATGCGGCGGTGTTCGTATTTAGTGTTTGTGTGCTAGTATTAAGTGCAAAAGAACCAGCCGGAACTGTAGATTTTCTCACTAAGAATTTTATCGGCTTTATCTTAGCCGTCTTCGCTATATCGAACTTCTGTGCAACATCATCAAATTCATTTTCTCTAATTTTATTATTTATAGCATTATTCGCTACTGCTAATTCTGCAAATCTATCTTCTAGTCCTTTGGTGTAACTACCTAGTTCTAAGTCCATAGTTCCTGTTAGATTATGTTGTATTTCTAATACAATAAACTCGCCTCTCCTAATACCCTCTTGTGGTATTTCAACAGTAACCAAATCACCAACTCTTAGTTGAGATATTCCCTTATATCCAACATTTAATTGAAGGCCGAAACTTTCATCATTGTGCAATTTTAACAACTGTAATGCCCTTTTGTCTACATCTACTTGAGTAGTGAGTGCATTCTCAAATATTTGTAGAGTCTTCTTACCTCTCTTCTTGATACTTCTAAGTTCCTTTCTAACTCCTTTGTGGAACTTACCAAATACTTCTATTTCATTAAATAAATCAAATTCACTCTTTTCTCTACTGTAAGAGAATATTTCTGTTTTATTATCTAAAGTGTTAAAGAAAACTCTTGAAGATAAATCTTGTTCAATTTTATCCTTTATCTTAAAAGAACCTCCCTCTTCTATTAATGTTTTATCCTTTTTAGTCATTAAGAATTTTATTGCTGAAAATAAATCTACACCCCTAAAATTAGGAGCCACAATAAATGGATAACTAGTAGTTGTTTGTGTAAAGTCTACATTATTTTCTTCTAATAATTCATTAATTAGACTATCACTATCGGATGCAATTGTGACACTAGAACCTATCATAGCCCTCTTAGCATCTATACTATTATTAGTTCCAACTAAAACATCCATAGTCTCGGAGACAGAAACTACACCTAAGAGTTCTTTTTGTTGTTCAAGAGTCATTTCAAAGCCTATATCATTTCCTGCATCACTAAATTCAACGGTAGTAAAATTATTGTTATCCCCATCACTAAAATTCATTTTTAATTTACCTTCTGTCATTATATTATTTCTCATACTTGCAGGGTTTCTAATAACAATATCGCTTTCATCTGTTTGTCCGTCAGTATCTACAACAACATACATCGAAAGAACTGCCTCATTGTTCCCTTCGTCGCTTCTACTACCCAATCTATCTGCAAATACGAAGTTGTTTATTGTAGTGTAAGTAGTATTTTCTTTAGGTTTCTTAGTGTAACTTGAAGACAACTGATTCAATCTAATTTTCTTTGGGCTAAAATTATGAAAGCAAGTATGGTTAGGTTGCATTATTCTAAAAGTCTTAAGCCTACCTGTGGTTACAGAAGCCGCTACAGGCGAAGGGAAATTTCCACTAACCGTCAAAATATGAGTTCTGTCTTTTCTAGTTGTGTCTACTTCGTGTGATATAACATATAATATATGGTTGGGCGTTCCTAAATCCATTGAGGCTCTATTATTGCTAAAACCATTCATAGTTCTTGAGCCATCTTCCGCAACATTACTACCGATATTAACGCCTAAGTCTCTAACTATTGGGTTTCCATCATCGTCAGTATCGTCTATTTTCACTCCTTCGGAAACTAAATAACAACCAGTCAAATCTACATGGCTTAAGAATAAAGGATTATCTGTTCTAACTTCTCCATCTCCATTTGCGAAACTGTCTTTTTGTGAGGTTATATTAAAATCAGTAAATGCTAGAACAGTAACATCTGTGCCATTAGTTGCTTTTTTAGTTCCTACTCTATTTCTGCTAAATATAACATCTACATCTGTTCCCGCACTTGTAGCGTTGTTGGACATATGAATTAGTGGAGGGCTAACACCGGCAGTTCTTTCTTGTGTTCTAGTAAAAAATGGAACTTTCTCACTATCTACATAAAGATATATTGACCTATTTGCAAAGGTAATATATTCTTCATCTGCCGCTAATTCATCATTTGTGTCTTCAAATCTAGCACCTGTATTAGTTGCCGTATTAAAAACACAAGATGCAGTATAGCCCACATCAATTCTTAAAGTTGGCTTAAAACCACCAAACACTCCATCGGCATCATCTTGATAGGTTCTATTTGTGTTTGCATTAAAGAGGTCGGTTCCTATCACTTTAGTAGCGAAACCTATCGCTGATTGAGAAATAGTTCCTGTTGTGGTTTTAGTAGTAGTTGCTGTGCTAATTCCAAATCTCACTTCTTGTCTATTGGTTCCCTCTATGTCTATGCTTCTAAAACTTCCCACCTTAGTAGCGGCCATACCAGTATCTACCCTAGCACCACTACCGCCTGTTATTCCCCATCTATCTAAAAATATAGGAATCGAGCCTTGATAATTTCTTGTTGCGTTTTTGTTATTTTCGTCTGTGCCATTAAGCGCACTGTGTGACGATGCTCCATGAAAGTTTTGTGTACCTTGTCTTAAATCCGGTGTAACTGCTATCTCCATCATTTGTGGGAAAGTGTTACCATATCGAGATTCAATATAGAAATTACTATTATTAGTATCTCTTGTTTGGTTTGCTATCCAAGAGTAAAAAGACGAATTTTGGCTAGATAAAACAATTGGTAAAACAATACTATTATCTTGTCCATTCCCTGCTACTTCTCCTCCCATAGCATTTACGCCAAAAATATCCGAAAAAGTAGTGTCACAAAAACTAGCACTGTTTCCACCGTAGCCACTATCGTTATTTCCTCTATTCGCAGTTGTAGAAACATAATTGCTAGGGTAGCCTGTTCCATCACTCGCTAATCCTCGCATAGTAACATATTGCATTGGGTTAATATTACCATTACCTTGAATAAAATCATTGTCGGTGTTATAGCCCGAAATAGTTGCAGTTCCACCTTTATTTGTAAAAGTTAAGGTTGTGGTTCCCGTTGATGTAGCATCCAAGCGTAGTGTAAAGGTGTTGTTAGAGAAGTTGATAGAATCTACATATTGACTTAAACTACCTATCCCGCTTCCCGTAACTGTCATACCAACAAATATCTTATCCATGTCACTTGCATTAACCACAGTTACAGTTTGGCTTCCATTTACTGTATTGCAGGAGACAGTCTCTACTACAGCCGGCATTGTGTATGAATTGCTTATGTAAAATAGCCGCATGTAATTAATATTAGGTGAACTTCCATTCTGCTGATTAACTGTAGGTTTATTGAAACCTGCATTGTTAGAACTGTCTAAAACTGTTCTATTTGGTTTGTCTACTAATGTTATGGTGTTAGTTCCTACACTAGCCACCACACCAATAAATCTACCTGCCCTATCTACTAAGATTTGTTCGGCTTGTATATCGGCAGTTGCCGCACTACCTGTATCATCAACAGTATTGATGACTTTACCACTAATAGAACCTATACCAATAGGGTTATATGAGGGGTTTCCATCACTAATGCCTAAAATGTAGTGTCTAGGATAGTTGGTTATAGTCCCTATGTTGTTAGTATTTTCCGGTATGTTTTCGGGGTCAAATTGATTATAGAATACATCCACAACTAATTCGGTTAATCTCATAACGCTGAATTTTCTTAGTTTATTTATTTGTTTTCCATCAAAGGCAGAAAGAATATTATGATGTCTGTAAGAGTCATCAACGGCAGTTATTGTATTTGTTATTCCCCTAGAGGCTTCTTTCAAATCTGAGCGTGCGCTAAGGCTTAATTCTTCTAATGTTAATAATGAATACTTTGTTATATCTCTAGTTTTATTTATGTTTAACAAACTATCTTTTCTTGTAGAAGAATAAGGTAATAAATCACTATTACTGAATAAAAACATTCTAGTAACTTTAGGGTCTATTTGTTCAAATTTATCTCTATACTGATGAGAATTTATGTGTCTAGTTTTATTATTAGCGGAACCTCTTAAGTTAGGATAGTCTGCCTTTTCGTATAATGTTAGTTTATCGTGAACAAAGGGCGTGAAAAAGGTAAGAGGTTTCCCTCCCCTTCTAAAAAATTCTAAACCATGTGGATTGCCAGTGCATTGTTCTAGTGTTGTTGGCTCGAAGAATCTATCGCCGATACTAGGTAAAAATCCCCTTGATTCTAATATTCTTTTGTTGTCAAACTTGAAGAATGTCGCTACTGAAGTATTAGTAGTGGATGTTGCATTTACAGCGTTACCATCCAAATCTACAAGTCTCATTTGTAATAGCAAGTCACCCGCTTCACCAAATCCTACAATTGCACCAACGAAAGTGTCACTAGGAATATCAGGACTAACTACTTTTTGACCAACCCTAAATACATTATGGAAAAAGGAGTTTACGCTTCCCCCCATATATTTTTCGACATCTATCCTAACTACAGAATTACCACTGACAGTTCTTATATTACCTTCACCAATGTAATTCCTTTGACTTATATCTGTTCCTATTATATTGTTTTGGCGAATGCCATCAACATATTGTCCTGCGTTATATCTATACGCACTAGCATAATATTTTATTTTGCTAGTTTCGTTTTCATACATTCTAGTGTCATCCGAGTCAAATATTAAATGCTTACTCTTGTTGTAGTTGCCCTTTTCTAAATTAAGCAACCTATAGTTAGAAGAACCAAATTGAGATTGATAACTCCCTAACCTATCAACTCTAGCACTTGTTATTAAACTGTGAACCCTATTTCCGCTATTAAACAACATAGGATGTTCTGCTTCTAACTTGAAATCTAATATGCTTGTTATGTTATTTACATTAGTTTGATTAACTTGCGGATGTAACAATGCAATGTTTTTTCCTCCGTGTAAGTGACCCCCATTCAATAAATTTAATTCGTGTGTGAACTTCGTAGTTTCCCTTACATTGTCTTGATTGTGATGTCCTTCTAATCTATCTATTGACATCCCACTGACAAAGAAAGCAGTAAAGGCTGTTGTTACATTAACAGTAGTTTCTGCATTGTTATCTAAAGTAACCGTTCTTTCTTCTTTGTTCATGCTTTCAATCAAATAAGTAGTTCCAACTGCTAAACCTGTGCCTATCACTTGCATGCCAATAAATAACTTTTCAGTATCTACATTTTTTATTACAGGAGAACCTGCAACTATTGATGCTCTTACGAAAGTATGAACACCAACCTCTCGGTCTAGCATTATTCTACATTGATTGCTAGCCAATGAAAATTCAGTAGGGTTTGCACTAGCACCTGTAGCATTATTGCTCATTTCAATACTAATACTACCTACGGAGGTTATAGTAGTGGATGAAGGGATGTTAGAATGTGTAGTATCATCTATTACCATTCCTACTGATAGTTTACTGGTATCTACCGTTAATGTCGCATCAACGCCTAATGTTGTAGCATTCAATGTAATGTTTATATCCTTTTCAACTTGTAATATATTTGCCAAAAACTTACCGTTTACAAATAAAGGTTTTAGATGTAAGTTTCTTTCTCCTCTAATATTATTAACAGAAGACAGGGCAGAATCCGAATCAACTTCTATAAATCTTCTAGCAAGACTCATATTATGTGTTAGTTTACCAACTAAAGTAAAATCAGTATCTTGGGTGTTAGCGTGGTTAATATCAACCCTACCCAATGTTAGTGGATTATATGGAGCAATGGTTACAATAGTTCCTTTATTCTCACCGGCAGACCTAGTATTTACTATCTCAAAATCAATAAGAGTGTTTACAGTATCAAAGGTTTCGCTATTTCCATTTTCATCTTCTAGTATAGTTTGGAAGTGAGAATCGCTTTTCATGTTAGCAATGTCACTTAAGAAATACCCTACTGCTCCTTCATTGTCGCTTGCGCTACTGCTGATTAAAATGTCTCCTTCGTCACCGGAAGAAGTTATTTTTACTCCCGAATCAAAGAACAGTCCTTTATCCGAAGCACCGCTTAGACTAGTAGTAGAATCTACTAGAGTATTAGTTGCTAATGCTTTATTTAACATAAATCCTTTATTAGATTCTTTGAATCCTACAAGTGTAGTTCCCTGCGCCCTTGCTTTATCCACTAATGTAAAACTAGTTCCCGTCGCTGTTGTTGCTATTTCTCCTATATATCCCATCATACCCGAAGCATGTTTCAAATGAACCTTGTCTCCTGCTGTCAAAGTTATACTACCCGAAGCAGTTAATGTTTTACTATCAAATTCACAAGTAAAGTTTACTCCAACGCTAGATAATTTATTATACGGACTTTGAGTTGAATAAATTACATCTTGAGAAAATAAAGTATTCTTGTTTATAATAGGAGATATTAGTTGCCTTATTTTACTTCTACCTGCTAACTTAACTTGTGTTAATCCATTTTCTTTGTAGTTATCTATTCTTTCAACAGTTCCGTCTATTTTTTCTACTAGAATAGCATATTGACCATTCATGTAATCTAGCATGTTTCCTTGAGCATGATATTCATGTTCGTTGCTAGTGTTACCATCCGAATCATAATATGCCTTATTTGAAAAACTTAGAGTAATTAATTTTTTGACGGCATCAATAGAAGTAACTTTAGCATATAAAAATGAGAATTCTTTTGATAAGAATTTTACATATAAGTCTGCTTGCCTATTATCTATTAATGGAAAATCTGTTAGTAAAGTTTTATCCTTTTTGTTATAAGCCCTTCTTTCTAATAAACTTTCATTTGCTAATGTTGGTAAACTACCTACGGTAAATTCAGATTCGGTTTCTAATCTATGGTAAGTTGTAAATGAAATAGTTTGTGCGGCATTACTAAAAGCACCTAATCCCGAAACTACCATTATTCTATTACCAACTTTAACTTCATCCCCTTCATTCAAATAACTGTTTAAGTCGTGGCTTGTTGTTATGTTATATACAGAACCTCCAACGAATGAAAAAATGGTTGCTCCAAATGATTTAAATTCATTAAAGTCACCTGTAAACAGTTGTTGTCTAATTCTAAGAGGCTCGTTATCTTTCATTTTAGTAGTCACTATTCTGTAAGGGTCTGCTATTTTTACTTCTGCTAAACTACCCTTTGCGCCAATAGATTCATACAATTGTTGGTCAATTACATTGTAACTTAAATTTGCTTTGTCTTTAGAAAGACCATAAGACAAATATCTAATAGGGCCAGTATAGTTTTGACTTGCTAGGCCTGTTACTTCATCGTCGTCATCTCTTCTAGCATGGCAGAAACAACTATCTCTATCGAATGGTGTATAATCGGGTAAAGGAACACCACCTTCATTGCTATTAACTGTATTCATAACGACAGGACTATCTAGTTCCCTTAGCCTATCTACTAACCTAGTCCTTAAGGAGAACCTACTATAATCAATAACCTCAAAACCAAAGTCCTGCATAGTAGTAAAGAAACTAGTTGTTGTTAGAGTATCTGTTCCTGCCGAAAAGAAATCTAATTCCGAATATAAAATATTATACTTTTTGTTGTGGTCAAGTTGATTTTTCTTATCTGTGTTTTCATCAAAGAAATAAAACAGTGGTCTTGATAGACCCGCATTATGACCTATGTTATTTTTTATTCCAAGGCCAACAGCCACTATAGTTTTATCAGTAGGAATAGGAGTAGAGTATAATTTGAATTTAACTCCCTTACCTACTTCATCCCCTAGTTTTGGCTCAAACTCAAAAGAGTCTCCATTTACATCATCGTTTAATATTTCTTTAACTCTAACAAAGTGATGTTTAGCACTATCATTAGAATTAATCATAGCAAATAAATAGTGTGTATTTATATTAACGCTGTTAATGTTTATTCCTGTTTGAGTTAAATCGTCAAAGCATTTTATAGAAGTGCCTCTTGTGTTTTGTAAATTTTGATGTTCTAGCCCTAAAGTGTATGTTGTATTGGTAGCAGTAGCACTCGCCTTTTCCGTTAAATTAAATGTAGTGCTTGATGGTATGTTTTTGATTGTAGCAGTCATGCCCGTAAAACCTACTCCGGTTACACTTTGACCGACATACAATGAGTTAGTATTTCCACTAGATAAAGTGACCTTTGCACTACCCATAGTAGCATTACAGTTAGCAATTTGCGACCTGCCTATGGGAGTCAATACAACGCTCCCCGAACCCTCTTCTATTATAACAGCACCAAAATTATCTACAACTGAACCACTACTTGTAGGGGATAATGTGCTTGCACACAGTAAAGGATGAGGGGGAACTTCAAATGCTGATTTGGTAAAAGTTCTATCGGCAGTTGTAGAATTAGTAGCCGACTTGCTAAGAACTGCTATTGATTGGAGAGGAGACAAACCAATTATTACAGTTCCATTCGGTATTCCACTACCTGTAACTACCATTCCAATAAAAAGACTATTAGTATTCACTGTTAAATTAGCACTACCATTAGTCGTGCTTGCTCTATCGAAGGTTAATGTGTCTTTAGACGGAGTAAAGGCCACTATTGTTGATGTCATTCATCTACCTCCTCAAATCTAAAGTAGAACAATGTGTCGTTTAAATTAGGAAGTAAGTTATTTATTAGAAACTTTTTCTTAACTGTATTTACCATAGACATTTCATGCATTTCTCCCATAAATTGTTTGTTATGAGTAGCACTAAATTTGCCAGTAGAAAAACTAGGATTATGGTGATTGCCGATAAACGAATCTTCCTTTGGCATAATAAAATCATTAATAGTTAGAGTATTTATTTTTACTAAAATACCATTTAAAAACAATCTAACTTCTTTAGATATATCATTATATGAACAGGCTATGTGAAATTGGTTGTTTATGTAACAAGCGTCTTTGTAAGAGTGAACATATATCTTAGTTGATGTAGATATTGTGTTAGCAGGTGCGTTTGCTAAATCAAAACTAACTCCTGTGTTTATCGAAGCAATAGTTCCTAAAGAGGTATAGTTGAAACCATCTTTCAAGAACACTTCTTGATTAATGTGAAACTTAGTAGTATCATCTATGTTTATTGTAACTCCACTACTAGAAGCATCTGTAGTTCCTGCAAAAGAGTGCGTTATTCTTCCATCAGCGTCAAACCCATCAATGACTAGAGGAGTTAAAGAAGGGTTTGCAGGAGTTGTGGGGTAAGACCAACCAAAACCGGAAGTAGACTTTATTACAGGCAAATCTGTTATAGTTGCTTGTGAATCTAACACCACTTTTATTTTATATTCTGCGGGTTGGTTTTGATTATGTGTAGTAGAGTTTACTAAAGATATAGAAAATTTAGAGTTAGAAAAAAGCATCATTTCATGAGTCAATCTCTTTGTAACATTAAGATAGCGTTCACTTTTAAAATCATCATTACCACTAACACCGCTTTGAGTTTTAGTTACGGAAGGCATTACTTTTTGTGTTTCTGTTGTTGTTTCTATCCCTATTGAATTAGCCGATGTAGACCATTGCCCTGCCCCGTTTATATCGTAAGGCGTAACTATTGCTTCAAAGGTAAAACTTCCTGCATGAGAAAATAGTCCATAATTTATATCATCAACAGATGAGTTAGTATTATCAGTATAATCTATTCTAACATGACCATTGCACATAACGGGGAATATTAACCCTCGCTGTTTTCCAATAAGCACATCATACATATTATCACCTATGGAACTATGATTGCTGTTTCAAAATCTAAATTAAATGACAATTCAAAGGCTTCTCCGCTAATGTCGCACCCAAAAGTTCTAATGAATCCTGTCATCCCCGTATCAGTTTCAAAGTCGGGGAAAGAAGATATTTTAGCAGGAACTCCTATATTGTCTAAATCATTATTGTCGCCTCTTGATGCAAAATTAAATGGAACATTTTGCCCTACATCTCTAGTGCTATTATCGAAAACAGTTTGTGTCCATGTTCCTCCTCCGGCTTCACAGTCCGTCTTATTCTTATGGTCACTTATACTGCAAGTTCCTCTATAATTATAATCACTAGCAACAAAAGATGGTATCAAAACTACAAGTTCGTTTACCGCTTGATTCTTAGCAAACCCTGTAGAGTCAACGCCGGATGCAATCATTTGTGCTATTTCGTGTGCTGTAAATTTTCTAAGAGTAGATGTTTTATTGATAATTTTAGTAATAGTTTCATCCATTATTATTCCCTGCAATGAAACATTTTTAGTCGCCATACCTAAATCCAATGCGGCTGTTATAGATTCACCAGTAGCAACACCGGACAAAGGAATAGGAAAAGCAGGAATTGATTTACTAACACTTATACCTACACTATTTACTTTTAGAGGTATTACATTAGTAGTCAGTCCATCACCGGCTTTATGGTTCTGTATTTTCAAATATACTGTAGTCAAATTATCACCTCACGAATCCACTAGAAGAAGAACTCCTATTGATTTTATTTGTTATCATTCTTCCAACTTGGTCTGCTATTCTTCTTAATTCAGCATCGGAAGTATCTTTGGCGTTTATAGTAATGTTGATGTTGGTATCTCCCATCTTCATAGAATCTCTATTATTATGTACTCTACTTCCCGCAGGTAGCCTAACTAATTCCGGCCCCTTTTCTCCAACTAATTGTAGACCGGAGGCAGAAACTATACCTCCGTTTGCGAAAGCACCTTTAATAGAACTATCCAATTTCTTCTTTTGTTCGTCACTTAAACTATTATAGCCACTTACAGTTTTAGCCACCTCTCTACCTTTCTCAACCGTTTTAGTAAAGTTATCTTTCACTTTACCAAGGAATTTTTTGACACCTTTGACTAGACTTACTTTGAAAACAAAACCTTTAGCAAAGTCCTTTAGTGTACTTAATATGTCACTAAAGAAATCACCATTAGTCATATAATTAAGTAATTTAGCAACGAACTCAACAGGTTCTCTAATTATCTTAAGTAACAGGTCGTTTATTTCTTCTTTGTATTGAGTATATAGGGCTACTAAGAAAGCCGCCACTAAAACAAATACTGCTAGTGGTAGTGCATAAGTAGCAAGCAATTGTAGTGCCATAGCAATTAATGTCTTTGCCATCCAAACTCCCGCTACCAACATACCTGCTTGAACTGCATATTCTATTACTGCGGCGGCGAAAGTAGGATTAGTAAACATTTCATTGAAGAAATCTATTATTAATCCAAATCCTGCTGTTAATGTAGTCCATGCCAATTCGACTAGCAATATTCCTCCGTCTATTAATAAGTTCTTTACCTTCTCTAACATAGGTGGTATTAACGCAAATGCTTTTTCATAGTCTCCACTAATGAACGCAAATGCTATTTTAAATAAATCCATCACTACTCCAAATACTCCTATAACAAAGTCTTTTATGTCGGCTATCAACCCCATTTCTTCTAATACTTTGAATATTTCATATGCGGCTTTTAAGAAGATTAAGAAGGCTATAGCACCAAATATAACAAATAATATCATCCTTTGTAAATTAGGTAATATTGACTTTTGCATCATCTTATTAAAATTCAATATTTTCTGTTGATACTTCTTTCTATTCTTTGCTAATCTAAACATACCAATTAAAGGAGCAATTGGTAAAGCAAGAGCCTTAAATTGTTTAGGGTCAAAGAAACTTTTCTTTAAACTTTCAAAGCCTTCTTTCTTGCTGTCTTTAGAAATGCCTTCTTGTTCTTTGGACATCTTTTGTTTTTCATCCCCGATAGCAAACTTTACTTCACGCTTAGTTTGTTTCTTATCCATGCCTTGCATTTTTGCTCGTTTTCTAGCCTGTTTTTCTGCTAATACTAATCTATCTTCATCAAAAGCATGAGCCTGTTTTGCCATTTTTATGACTTCTTCTTCTTCCTTTCGCATTTGTTTATGTTTTTCCGAAACACTATTGTAGGCTTTAGCCATAGCATAGGCTTCGTCTCCTGTTGCTTTGAGTGCTATTTGAAATGCCGCAGTATCTTGTATTTGTTCTTTCAAAAGGTTGCTTTCTGCTTCAGTTTCTATACCTCTTTGGTAGTTTTGATATGCCGCCATTGTGTCTTTCATTGCGGCATTAAGAGTATTGTACTTCTTTATATTCTTAACAATAGCATCATTCTGTTCATTCCTTGCTTTAGTATTTTCTTTAGACGCTTCTGCGAACTCGGACAAAACACCTAATGCACCTCTTAGATAATTTTGGACTTTCCACAAAGGAGTACCGGAAACTAGCCTACTAAAAATAGTCCATTTTTTGCCGGCTTTATTAATTGAATTAGCGGCATCAGTTATTTCTTTGAATAAACCTTTAAATTCAATACCGGAACGAAAGGAAACCTTTTCTAAACTTGCTAACGAATCCCCAAGACTTTCGATTTCTCTTTCTGTCTTTTCGAGGTCACTCATTAACTTCACCGTCTATTTCTTGCTTTTTCCAGTTCTTCGCCCTTTATTGTTTCAATTACACCATGAACAGTTAATAAATCTTTTACTAAACTAACTGGCATTTTATATACCTCTAAGGGGCTTATGCTTAATGCAGAAGATAGAGTATAGACCATTATTAAACTAATAGTCTGCACATCGGAAGGCTTACCTTTTAATGCCTTCCTAATCATTCCTTTTTTTCGTCATCCTCCTGCATTAATGACATAGGGTTTGGTAGTATTTCTTTAATTTGATTGCCAACATACGGGCTTAGTTTTAGCATATCAATACTTGAGAGGGATGGTTCAGTTTTAGATATAAAATTATCCATCATATAACGATACATGGCGTTTAAATCTATATCTAAATTCTGAGTTCTAGCGTCAATTTTCATAACAGAATTTAACGCTTTTTCAGTTTCTAACCATGTGGGTTCTTTTACCCACACCTTTAGATATTCTTCGCTTTCGGGTGCTACCTTAATATAATGTAGCGTAGGCTCTTGTAGTGCAAATAAAGCACTCTTATCACTTATTACTTTCTTTTCAGTCATTTCATCCACCTTCAAAACCAACAAACAAACAAACGGTGTTGGTGGAATTTATAATTACTCGGCTTTTGGAGTTGTTTTTTTCTCCTCCTTAGCCTTCGTAGTTGTCTTTTTTGCTTGACGCTTAGGCTTCTTAGCCTTTTCAATTTGCGTCATTCTAATTATATCTTCTCTCGATACCATGCAAATCACCCCTGTAAAATCCAGTGTGTTTTCACAGTACAAGCATTAAGATTTCTCGGCATTACTGTTGCTTCTACAACAATCGGCCCTTTATCTTCAGCGATTGGAAAATTATTTGCGCTAATAAAATAGTCTTCAAACTTTAATGTAATTGTTTCTCCATTAGATTTTGTAAAAATTAATTCTATGGTTTGAGTAGTATCTTCCGAATCGTTTAGTAATGCGGTGTAAAGAGCATCGTCTGTAACATGACCAGTAAAAGAAATCTCATATGTTCTTTGTGCAGGTATAGACTCTTGAACATCTTTTGAACCAACACCTAAGAATCTTCTATCTTGTAGATTATTATTCATAGTGAGAGTTAATGAATTAATCTTCAAGAAAGTGCTTCCTAATAATTTAAAAGTTCCATCGGAGAAAAAGAACGGTTCTCTAGTTTGGTCGGCGTTAGTGCTAGACTCATAATTAACGAATGCTGTTTCATCAGTAACCCCTCTCCTAGCATCATAAACTTCATCGGAGGCTAAGGAGTGAACATTTCTTGTTGATAAATCCATAGTCATTTTAACTTCTTCATTTTCATTAGCGGTCATAGTTAAAGTATTAACCCTACATCCTCTAGCGATTTTAACGAAGTTTAAACTTTCATCGGTTTCTGTTCCTGTTCTGTATTGATTTGTTCCTGTTAGTTTAGATAGGTTTTGTTCCAATGAAAAAGACGGTAGTAAATCTCCATCTTGTTCAGTAAAAGTATATGTGATTGCCTTTGTTAATGTAGTCGAACCAGTTGGCCTATCTAATTTATGGTAAAAGTCTAATTGAGCATCAGTGGCCTCAAAAGGAGTAATAGGTGGGCATATTTTACTACCAACACTTCTTCTAAATATTGGCCCTGTTTCAACAATACCGCCAATAACTGCATCGTCACCTGCCGCAACTTCAGCAGTAGACTCATTCATAGAACGAATCAAGAAACTATTGTTATCTCCCGCATTAGGTAATGTTTGTCTATGTGCATCCGTGGTTAGTTCGGTAGCCAAAGCATCCGTACTGCATGTTAGTGTAGTACACTTTCCTAAGAAATAATATAGCCATGCTCCATGATTTGCTACAAGACCTAAATTACCTCCGGTAAAAGAAGTAATGCCCTTGTATTGATAAGTGAAGTTTCTTGACCCACCAAGAGAAAGGTTCTGTTGTTTCATTTCAACTTCACTAGTTGGGAAAGTAGCACTTTCAAGAATGCCTAACCATTGGTCGGAAAGTAGTCTTTTTGCTGTATCAACTGGGGCAGGAACAGGTGCGCCATATGACTTAATTACAAAATAATCAGTAGAAGCCGCCGGAGCAGAAGGACTAATAGTTACTGTATTAGCAGTATTTGATGTTATTCTATGGGTGGATTGTAATGCATCGCTTGTATTATATCTTTCTAAAAGACAACCTTTGTATAAATTAGTAACTAATTCAAAGTCGGTATCAAAAGTTGAACTTACTTGAATGATACTTTGTGCAGAACCGTCTAATGCTCCTCCACCACTTTTTAATCCTATACCTAAAAATAAATCATTTTCTGGTATAAATGTTATACTTGCCCCGCTTCCTAAAAATATATCTGTGTTTGCCATGCTGTTCCTCTCCTTCCTTTTACTTACTTACTAAGGGAGTGTTAATGCGAATCGTTTTGTTTCTACTGTTAATTTATAACCAAATAACCTCTTTGCTCTATCGTTACTTTCGCTTCTTGAACCTACAAACACTTGATTAAACTTAGAACCATCACTTGCGGTATAACCTTTACGACCTCGCTCAAGCGTATGACGGGCTATCAAGTATAAAGCCTTTAGCCTGTCTTTGCCGAAGTTAGCATCTGTTCCTGCTCTTTCATCATGTATCGTTCTAATGTGCATTGTGAACGAATGCGTTTCATTTCTTAAATCAAAATGTATTGTTGGGTAAGTTATGTTTTGAGAATCTTCAAAGAATATAATTACATCTTTAGCAGTTAAGTCATATCTAACTCCCTTATTCTTTTGTAGTGTTCTAACATCAACAAAGTTAGGAGTTCCTGCATGGTCAGCAGTTATCCTTCCTTCGCTAATTAAAGTAGTAACAGAAGAACTCCATTTACTTGAAACCAAATCTATAAGTAAACTTACTTCATCCATTTCAAAACATCCTCCGCTATTTGTTTCTGCAATACTTTATTGTAAGATTGCATTGCATATTCAATAACTTCTTCATCGCTAAAAGATACATCAATACCTAATACTTGAGAAAGTTCTTGCGTCGCCGCTTGTCTTTCTTTTTGTATTTCTACAAATTTTCTAAAGTCTGCAATCAATTGTTTGCTAGACATAACTTATCTCCTTAGTATGTCTTTAATTGATTTTGAAAGTTCATCACTTTTTGCTACAGGTATTGCCCTTGGTTTTCTTGGTATTAGCCTACTTTTTGGTGGTGGTGCCTGTCCTTTAGGAACTAATCTATTATTTGGATTATTCATTGGATTAGGGTTTCTTCTAACTAATTGACCACCGGCTCTAGGATTTTGTTTTGCTTGACGCTTTGCTTCTTTCTCTTGTTGTCTTTGTTGCTGTTGTGCTAATCTTTGTTGAGTTTTTTGTTGTCTAGCCTGTTGTTTAGCCTGTTGTTTTTGTTGTTTAGCCTGTGTTTTAGCATCCTTTCTTCGCTGTCTTGGGCTTTTAGCACTTCTTTGAGCCGTTCTTCGCATGTCCTGTAAGAACTTATCCTGTCTTTTTCTTTGTTCTTGTATTAACTGTTGATTAACATTAGGAATTTCTTTTGGCGGGATAGGATTGCCTTGAGCATCTTTAGGTGGGTCGTAAGGTTGATTAGCAGTTCTTTGTCCTTGTTGAGGAGTTGGTGGTGAAGCCTGTTGTGTTGCTTCTTGTGTAACTTTTCTTTGTTGTGCTTCTTGACTTAATTGTGCTGATGTTTTTGTAGCAGGTTTTTTAGGAGGTGGGCCGGTTCTTTGTGTAGGATTAGGTAATGGTGGTGGTCTAAATGTCTTTGCGCCTTCAGTGGGAACATTGCCCATAGGTCTAGGAACATTTTGTTGTGGAGTTTGTTGTTCCATATATCCTCTTTGTCTAGCAAAGCCCGCTAAGTCAGCAGGTTTTTCTCCTTGAACCGGAGGTAAATTAGGAGCAGGTGGAGCATTTCTTGTTGCATCTACTACACTTGTAGCAGGTTGTTGATTTCCTGTTGATTGAACATTAGGTTTTAACATCTGTTGCCAATTTTGTTGTTTAGGTGTTGCTCTTTGAGATTTTAGTCGCTGAACTGCCGGAGCAATTTGACTATCCCTTTGACTCTTTAACTTGTCTAACTCGCCTTTATCTCTATTATAAGCCCCCCCACCTTTTGTTCTAGTAGCAACTAGAGCCTCTAACTCTTTTATTTTTGGATTATATCTATCATTAGCGGCTCTAATTAGGTTCTGTAATTGAGTCCTATCCATAGAATCTAAGTTTGAACCTGTTCCTCCAAAGCCCTCTCTTCCTAAGTAAGTGGCGGCATTCTTTCTTATTACATGAGAACGCCAATCACCAATAGCCATAGAATCACTCCAATAAGTAAACGAGGTCGCCTTTGCCCTTTAAGATTTCGTTGGCTTCAGTTGTTAAAATATCATACTTTTCTTTAGTAGATATATTGCCACCAGTTTCAGCAATCATGATTGTTTGGTCATCGTGCCTTAATAATTCAGCCGCAACTAACATTGTTGTAGCCTTATGTATGCTAGAAGGAACTCTACCATCACCCGCAACATAAGTTGCTATTATAGAATTTTGAGTATGATATGGATAATCTCTTAAGAAAAATATTCTTCCTTCATCTCCTATCTTCCAAAAACTTCCTAATCTCTTCATATCTTGTTTATCTGTAAATGCTTCGGAAGTTGATTGTGAGTCTTGTCCTGCTTTATCTGCAAGTGTTATTGTGCATCCCGAACCGTCTTCGCCCGCTAACAAACTTGAAATATTAATTCTATATCCATTATCGGGGTCAATAGAAGCATAAAAGAAATCACTTATACTTAGACTATTAGGAGAAGAAGTTCTCTCCTTTTCTCTATTTGCTCCTGTAAATTGAGCAGTATTAGCAGGGAATTCTTCATTAATTAAATGGCAAATATCTCTAGCAGTAGTCTTTGCTCCGAATCTACTATCGAATGTATTGTGTGCTGACATAGCACCTTCGGCATGGTGATATAAAATAAATGAATCTCCGCTATTAGGCAATTGTAATGTTATGCTTCTAAGCCTATGAAAATCATCGGGGTGTAGTGTGACGCTTGCTTGAGCCGATGCCAATTCTAAATAACTATTTCCTTGCCATACTTTAAGAGAAACTATCTTCTTTACTTTCATAGTAGTTAATTGAACAAAACCAACATAGCCACCGTAGTAAGTTTGCATTGGGTGATTCATAAATTCAAAGTTATGGTATTCATCTTTGTGAATGATTGGCCTATAAGACCTTTTTACCTTTTCATCTACAATACCTTCTATTGTTTTTATTATAGAACCTACTTGTGCTTGAGAAGGATAAGTAGAACCACTAAAAGCAGGAACCTGTAGCATATCCGATACTGCTCCTTTGTCAGTATAGTAGCCTTTTCCTGTTGAATAATCTACATCAATAGAAGTGTAGTCGCTTGGGGATGATGCTATTGCCATATTAAATTCCTCTCTCTAGTGTATCAACCCTACTTCTAATAGAATTAATAAATGTATTTATCATAGAGATATTAGTTTTGCTTTCTAATATTTTGGTAGTTTGTCTTTTGTTTTTTGGAATGGGATTAAGGCCGCCACCTTTGAATATGATTTGTTTTCTTTTAGCGTTGAATCTTTTTATTTCTGTTTTATTCTTAGTTGTACCTTTAGGATTCTTTTCTGTTTTATTAGTAGTCTTTGTTATTTTAGTCATGACAAATTCTATATCAAAAACATATTCTAAATCATTTAAGTATCTAAGTAATATTTTTTGTAGTGACTCTTTAGGGTCATCAAATGAAACGGGGCTATCTTTAAAAATATTCAATTCTTTTATCTTTTTGTTTGCTTCGGAATATGTATCTTCTTCTAAACTAAACATGGCTTGTGCTTTTTCTTCTATTATTTTTTGCTTTTCAGTCGCTACATAATTTCCTGCGGATAGTGTACTTTTTATGGATTTATTTTGACCTTTAAAGAATACTTGGTATGGTATTTTTTCTGTGATGTCTTCAACACTACTATAGTCTATCCCACTCAAACCAATCCCTATTATTTCTTCAAAGGGAATTTTTTTATCGTCATCGCTCTTAAGTTTATCATGTAACTCAACTATTTCTTTAGCAACTTTGTTTGATATCTTTTTCTTTTTTGCTAAACCCATAACTTCGCTTTGTTCGGGAGCAAACTTAGAGCCTTCTTTTATTCTTCTTTTAGATTCAGTTTTTCCGTCAATGTAATCAGTGACTTCTTTATCTTCATAAATACTCTTATCTTCTAACTCTCTTTCAATGTCTATCATTTCTTTTCTAAGTTCGCTGAGAACAGTTTTTTCTAAACCTTCTAGCATCTTAGGAACACTATCAAGAAACTTATATTTCCTTACAGTTTCTTTATTATCTCTATCATATTTAACAGCCCCTTCTAAAATTAAAGGGTCTATTCTACTACCGTCTTTTATTTCTCTTAAAGTATTATTACCTATCTTATTAATTAAATATAATGGTATTTCTTGTAAGTCTAATCCTCTTACTGTAGTTCCTCTACTATCATCTGTCAT
>Ga0181397_1000240_pt1 | contig 21292 bp, 2 predicted proteins | sample 20SPOviralmetaG_FD_130126 | JGI IMG/M metagenome (GOLD analysis project Ga0181397, IMG submission 130126) | Marine viral communities from the oligotrophic San Pedro Time Series (SPOT) site, San Pedro Channel, CA, USA - 20 SPOT_SRF_2011-02-23 | ecosystem: Environmental > Aquatic > Marine > Strait...
AGTATAAACCTGGATATAATATTAAATACGACGATGCTAGTATTTTTACTGATACTTCAAACGGTGGTAGTGGTAGTAGTCCACAAGGTGCAACAACAGATTATATTTTAGGTTCTCATGGTACAGAAACTGAAATCACAAAATATACAAAAGGAACGACGACGTACGATGTGGGTAAAGCGTCGATTATTACGGTTCCGGATACGGGAACGTACGACGCACAATTATCCCAAGGGAGTGTTTTCACCCTAAAATCCGCAACGGTCCCCGCAACAAAGGCGTCGGGTTTGTATACGTGGGCGTTCCACCACGGTAATTTCGATAACGCGTACGGGGACGGCGATATACTTACGGCGCGCGATAACGGTCGGTTCTATGCCGATACACCGGCGTATACGAGTACATCTATTGGGACGATAACGCCCACAAGTGTATCATCTTTCGTATATAAATTTTATTGTACCGTGCTTCCAGGTCCGGTTACTGGACATACCACTGATTCCGATGATACAAAGTGGAATTTAACTGAAATATCTTCAACTACAACGACTTTAACATCGAGTATGTTTGAATTGGTTAATTCTAGTTATTTGAATAATGGATCAGTAGGTGGTTTGTTTGATAGTGATACATCTGAGTCTGGTGGAGTTTATTCAATAAAAGAATATAATGAGGGTGGTTTGGCGGTGAATAGACACATGTTTACAATAACAACTTCTGTTGAACTATTACAATTATCTATATCGACACACAGACTCGGTTATTATCCGGGTATTAAAATAATTTTAAATGATACTCACACGTTAGTAAACGAGACGAGTAATCAAGGAACGGGTGCTACACCTTCACCGTATACTAAAAGTTATACGTTTTCTTCTAATTATATAGCGTCAACTCATGGAACTACGTATACCTTCACTTCGGCGTCAGCCTTAACCGCGAACGTTATGATGGTTGCCGGTGGAGGTGGTGGTGGTGGGCGGTACCACGCGGGTGGTGGAGGTGCCGGTGGTCTCGTGTATACGGCGGGGACGAGCTTGGAACAAGATGTGACGAAAACGATCGTCGTCGGGAACGGAGATTCGGGTGGTAATGCGGATGATTCTAACGCTACAAATGGGTTTAACGGTAAAGATACGACGTTTACGGATTTAACACCAGCGGTTGGCGGTGGCGGTGGTGGTAAAAACTATACAGCCGCTAATAGCGGTGGTTCGGGTGGTGGAGGTGGCGCGAGTCAAACGAGTGGTACTCCCAACGCTGGAGGTTCTGGTACAGCTAATCAAGGTAAAGATGGTGGTGTTGGCATTACAGCGGCTTCTGGTGAACCCGGTACTAATAGATCCGGCGGCGGCGGTGGCGGTGCCGGTGGAGTTGGTATTCCGGGTGTATCTAGTAGTAGTAGTAGTGTTTCTGGTGAGGGTGGTATAGGTAAATTCTTCGGGACGGGAAGTTCGTTTACGGATTTCGGGGACGAGTACGGTGAAGGTGGATACTTTGCGGGTGGTGGTGGTGGTGGTGTATATCACTCGGGTACACCACAAGGTACACCTGGTCGAGGCGGTGGTGGGTATGGTGCAAGTGAGTATGGGTATATGGGTACAGGTGGATCACAACACGCGTTACCACATACAGGTGGTGGTGGTGGCGGTTCAGGTATGGGTGAAACTACGGACCAACACCCGGGGTATGCTTCTGCTGCTGACGGCGGTGTCTTGGGCCACGGCGGACGCGGTGGTTCGGGTATTGTGCTTATCCAAACGAACGTTGCGCCCCCAAACGGTGGTGCGACTGCAGTCGTCCAGGTCGGGAACCCGCGTCGACGAAGTTTACCACCCACCGTTGACGCTATGGGATCGGAAGTTAACCGGTTCTCTATTATCGATGGTGCGTCTATGCCTACGTATAAGTTACCAACCCATTGGTACGTCGATCCAATAGGTTCGAATAGTAATTCTGTATGGTCAACACATGGGTCACACTCTTTACAGAAACGCGCCGATGGAGGAACATCGAACGTTTTTTACGTAACATCGACTGAAGGGATTTTCGAGTACGGTCACAAAATGGCTCAATCAGCGGATGCGGTATTCATGCCCGTCGAAGCACAAAGGTATAATGGGTTATTAGCGATTGGAAGTAATAGTACTAATGATATTCATTTCGAAATGGTGGCGGATGGAACGGCTGCATTGTATACGGCTGATAGTGCTACTCTTTTACAAGCCGGTACGATTACGTGTTTCACGGTAGGTAAATGGCACCACATTGCCCTTACGGTTGATTCTGGGGGTAATGCCGTCGGGTACGTGAACGGGTACCCTGTGGTTTCGGGTACAAATACGAGTGTTGCCGCGGTTGGTTCGAGGAGTGGGAACATGCACATGCGTGTTGGTGATCATTCTATTACCTTCCGAAAATTCTTAACGTACGAAGTGAGTACGTATAACTTCCACATGTCACCAAAACAGGTCCTTCAAAGAGCGGCAGAGGTCGGCCTCGGTCCCAGACTCGAATACGACGGTTTGAATACGATAAAGATTTTGAATACGGAACCCGGATCGACCGTAAAACTGTTTACGAGTAACGTCGCAGATACGTCGAACGTGTTTATAGTCGCGGACCCCGCGGCGGGTGAATATACGGTCCCCGAGGCTGGGAAATATTATGCCGAGATTAAGGGAACCGATACGTTTACGGTAACCAAAACGCTCGACGTTTTGGGTACGTTCCCATTGTACCAATACCCACCGTTGCATACAAAATATACTTGGTCAAATAACACGGGTGATGATACTGCGAGTGATGATACGGGAACGAGTAATAGAAAGTTGTTTTCAGTATCGGGATCGGGTTATGGTGACGGACAATACGAAGCATGGCAATCAGTAGCTTCGAGTGGGAGTAGTGGATACCCTTCGAACATAACTGGGATGTTTACGAATGCGGTAAATATAGCGTATCCTACTATCGGGAATCAACAATTATCTAATTGGTTTAAAACTTCTACACTATCGAATGTCGATCTTTCACTTCAGTTACCGAGTGCGAAAACAATAAGAAAATATATAATTTACCCATTAGATACAAATGTGGTAAGTCCATACACACCCGGTTCGAGTGTTAATCCAATACTCGAGGGAAATTCTAACCAAGATAGGTTAAGATTACCTAAATCTTGGATATTTAAAGGTTCTAATAATTTAAGTGGTTCCTGGACAACCATACATACCGTAACGAACCAAGTACCAAGTATTTATGGTGACGTTCATACGATAAGTTCTCCGGGAAGTTATATATATTATAGAATAAGTATATCTGCAAATAATGGGAGTTCCGAAGCTTTAACCTTAGGTGAATTGCAATTATGGGGTGACGCCTAAAATTAAACGTCTCTCAACGACGCGATAAAATTCATCGACGTTCGTTCTTGTTTCATAAAATCATATTGGCTCAACGCGGCTTGAACTGTGGGTATAGGTACCCCAGAGTTCACGCAATGCATGACAAACGTCCTCGCAAACTCGACGGTCGCATCCATCACGTATAAGGGATCGTGGGTTTCAAACATGCGACACGCCACGTTCGAGTTTTTCGACCAGTGTTCAATTTTCCCATACGAAATTTGGTTAGCTTCATAAAGTGCCATTGCAAAACAGAACCGGATCGTTTGGAGAATAACGTTCGTATCGTAAAACGTATTATACGATTGGTGTGTTTCAGACAATTTTGCGTATTGACTCGTCATGCGTGATGTAATAGCCGAGTGTATGACGGGTGTCGGTAACCGCGCTTTGAATGTATACTCCATGAACCACGCGGTCGAATTTTTAACTTGGGCAACTTGACTATAGTTTCGAGTGACGTAAAGTTGGCTTTTACACCGATCAATAACGGGTCCCGAAACGTCCATGTTCTTTGCCTTATCCATGAGTGAAAGCATGACCGGAACGTTTCCGTTACAGTACGCAAACGCATCACCGACGACTTGGAACATGGCACACTCGAGACCATCGAGAACCATTTTCGCGAAATGTCCCGATCCCGGCATATCCCCGGTATGTTGAACATTTTTAGCGAACGAATAGAATAGGGGTTCGTGGGATCTAAAAATACGTTTTTGACCCCCGACGAGGAATGCATCGTTTGATAGGGATGCACTTAAATAGTGTACGTTTTTGTTCGAACACTCGTTCTCGTAATACATGCTATGTTTATAGTGTTCGTGTGTACAATTAATTATCGTATCTTCAGGGTCAGACCATTCGAGAACACGAGTTAAGGTCGGTCGAACCTCTTTTACGTTTTTACACGCCGTAACAATAGTTCGAGGACGGTCCATGTTTACCATGATGTCGGCAACACACGCATAGTTTTCCGAGTTATACATGTTCAGTTCTTGTGAAATATTTTGGTGACACGTGTGAACCTTATTAATTTTTTGAACCCCGTTCGCAATTTTTAGGGTCGGTGGTGAAACACCAATGATACCGAACGACATTTTATTAAGATAATCTAGCGTAATTCTTTTATGTACCTATAGTAATAAAATGCCGATCGGTGGAAACGCCGATACATTTACTATAACAGGCGCGAAACTTAAAGTCGCCCAGGGTGTTCAGGTGGGAGGGAGTATCGCATATACGACTTTGGCGACCGGGTTCGGTAGCGTCACAGCACAAATCGATAACGACAATACACTCAATATAACGTCCGGTAAGAATACGGGGGTTGCGAAGATTGACAGAACTACGGCGGCAACTATTACTGCTATAAATCATACGAACGTGAATAATAATACAACTATACACATTGCTTTAAAAAACGATAGTTCCGCAAATGGTTCAAACGGTGGTATTTTCATAACTTTAGGTACATTTTCAAACGATGATAATATTAAAGTTAATTATACCGACGATTATGTAATATCACCTCAAGAAACGGGTATGATTACACTTCGTAAAGTGAATAATGTTCTTTCGGTATTCATACGCGAAATGTTTACTACGGATTCTAAAACGTTTGATTCAACCAAAAATAGACCTTTTTATGTAAAGGATGGGACAATTTATAAGTACCCTCTGTATAACTCAGGTTTTAGCAATTCAACTACAACTACTATTGGTGGAACACAATATCATGTAAGAAATACTAGTAATGGTGGCGTAATATCAAAAACACGACCACCGTTAGGGTTACCAGATAACACACCTGTACCTTCGGGAACGCTTAAGATTGGGAACACTCCCGATTTAACAACCGTAAAATACGACGTATACAGTACAGGTACTGCGGAGGCGGGATCCTTATATAGAGGGACAACGCAAAAAGCGAGGTTCGGGTTAGACGTGACAAATAACGAAGCATCTGGTTCGTTTACGGATTCAGGTGTATCTTCCGGTGATACGTATACGCTCTATTTGGATAAAACTGCGACGACGAGTACGGATACTGTTAGTGCATCTGCAGCTAGTGGTATTATATATTTTGCATTCCACCACGGAACGTTTGCGGATAGCGGTAATCCACACAGTGATGCGTCTATAACTGCAGCAGCATCTGCGGGTAGATTTTATTCCGATACGGCGGCTGGTACGTACGGTCAGGGTGTTTTATCATCAGGTACGACTACTGATAGTAATAAAACAACGTATACTTTTACACAGAATTTTACAAGTTCCGCTTTACTAGTTGCCGGTGGTGGTGGAGGAGGTGGACATGTTGGCGGTGGCGGTGGTGCCGGTGGTCTCGTATATACAACGGAAGTTTCATCGGGGAGTAAAACGATTGTTATTGGTAATGGTGGTACTGGTGCAGCGGGTGATAGTGTTGGTGCAGGTGGTAATGGTAGTAATACATCCTTTACGGGTTTTGATACTGCTATAGGCGGTGGCGGCGGTGGTGCATATCATAATAGTGGTACTTCTCAAAATGGTAAAATTGGAGGTTCTGGTGGTGGCGGTGGTCACGGTACGACCGGTGGTACCGGTACATCGGGACAAGGTCACGCGGGTGGTGATTCTCCAGGTAATAGTGCATGTGCCGGTGGTGGTGGCGCCGGTGGTGCCTCTTCGACTCCTTCGGCTAATGCGGGTCATAGTACTCCTGGTGGCCCTGGTTTAGATAAATCATCCGTTTTTGGAACGACGTATGGTGTGAGTGGTGTATTTGCGGGTGGCGGTGGTGGTGGACATCGTGCAGATCAAGGTTATAATGCAGGTTCCGGTGGTTCCGGTGGTGGTGGTGCTGGTGGTTATGGTGCTAATGGAACTAGTGGTACTAACCACACGGGTGGTGGTGGCGGTGGCGGTTCTACTGGTAGTGAAACTGGTGGTAATGGTGGTAGTGGTATTGTTATTTTAAAAAATTTAGGAGCAGGAAAAAATATACCAAAAGTCACGGGTATTTCGTTTACGTCGTCGAATATCGTATTTACGGTCCAACAGGATTCGGGTACTAGTATTACACACGTCAGGTATACTATAAACGGTGGTTCGGAAGTACCAACAGCCGTTGGAACACTTTCGGTCACCCACAGTAAATCATCGGCCGAATCTATATCTGTCGTCGCATGGGCGGTCGATACGAGTGGTAACCAATTGAGTGCGAAGAAAACAGTTACCGGAACGATTCCATAAAAAACAAAATCTCCTTCTATATAAATGCGCTTCCTCGAGGTTCCCGCATTGATTACAGAAGATATAGAAGTTCCTGATATCGTGGATATTACGGAAGCTATAACGGCATCGATCAGTGGAACGACCTTGACAATCGATGGGGACTCGAAAGTTTCAGGGGAGACGACGATAACTTTAACAAATGACGTCACGGTAAGTACTGTAACGACATCAAATATCAGACAACCTTCAATTCACAAAATTACAATAAAAACGAACGGTACCGGTAACTTTACGTATATCCCAAATGCGGGTGTGACGGCGTCTTCGGTAAGCACAACAACAAAAACAGGATCGGATTTGGAAATCCTATTAATAACAACGAGTGGTGGCGAAACGTATTTAGATTTAGATTTAGCCGATTACGTTTCTCCCGCGGCAAACTTTAGTAACGTGTTAACGGGGTTCGATATAACGGATTTAACGTCGACGTATGGGGCAACGGCTAAACTGTATAAACCCGATGGGACTTTGTTAACAACAACTTCATCGGCAACAACTGGAAGTGCCGTCGGATTTGGATCCGGTGTGGAAACGACGGTACAAGCGGTTACTTATAAACTCGAAGTGACGGACGATTTGGGACGTAAATCGACGTACGATTTACCGCGAAAATGGATTAGTTACGCGATGGAAACGTCAACAACCCCCGGGTTCCAGAAATTCAAATTGGGTACGAACGAGTATACGTCAACGACGGTCGTACCAAACCTTTCGTCAACGACAAAGGCGCGTGTATACAAAACGAGCGATCACGGGTACCTGGGTATAAACTTTAAAATCCAAGGTCGAAACAGTACGAGCGGTGCGTGGACGGATATAGACTCGACAGCCGAAAACGTCGAAAGTGACGAATCGGCCGAGTTTCTCGCGTTCGGGGATTACATTTACCACCGCGTCTGGGTAAAACCGACCGCACAGGCATCGACATCCGTGACGAGTGATGGTACGGTAACACTCACACTTTCGAACGTAACTGAATCTGTAACTACAACATCAATTAGCGGGAAAGATCCGTATAGTATAGACGAAACGTCTAACGTGTACGTATTCGACGAAACCGCGAAGTTCGGGTCCGTTCCCTTAACAATAACACTCGGAACGGAAACGTACTCTAACGCAACTACGGCAACAGTAAATCAAATTGGAACCGTACCAAATACGGATATGACGGCGGCAGGTCCTAACATGAAACATACAATTGCGACATCTAGTGCTGGTAGCTATATGTGTCAAGCGAGTGCCGATGGTCGGTACATAGTCTATAACCCATCAGATGGTGATAGTGTTATGCAGGTTCTAAAAGGTGACCCTGAAAGTGGGTATACGAACTATGCGACGTTCACGTATAGTCAAGCTTCTAGTGGAGGTAAGGTCGGTTCCGTGTCGTACGATGGTAAGTATGTAATTGTAGCTCAATCAACTAGTAATTCATATAGTTACGAAATATGGAAAAACGACGAATCAACATCAACGTTTACGAAATTAAGTCAAACCGTGAATAGAATTGGTAGTCATGATCATACATATAAACCATCGTTTGTTCCTCGAAGTGGTACTTACGATTTCTGTATTACGGGTACGGACAATAATACTAATTTCGATATTCAATTGTATAAACATAACGCGGGTACCGATACATGGACGGCCCAAACTATCATTAGCGATCCCACAAATACACCAACGGGTAATGGATACCGTGGTTACTTTGTTTGTCAGTTTACACGCGATGGTAAATACCTCATGATGGGTGCTTATTCCACGTACGGTGGTTACCAAGTGTATACCATAGATTGGGATGCAAATACGGCGGTATTTTCGGGTGCAAGTTGGACTCAAGATGGTAATATAGGACACTCGGGTACGATAACACTCGACGGTAAATACGTACTCCTATTCCATAACGATTCGAATTCGCGTAAAATATTTAAGAATAACGATGCGGGTGATTGGTCGTCGGCAACGGATGTCACGTCTGATTTTACGTTTGTGGACGCTGATAACGATCAAGGTCACGATATATCTTTTTTCGGGGAAAATAGCGAATACTTTGTATCGAAAATGGCGAGTGGTAATGTTAGAGTGTATAGTTGGTACGCCAAAAGGGGAGCCACACTCGCATTCACGAACCCGACGTTAAGTTTAACGACGAGTGATGTGACGATAAGTTCGGCAAAACTGTACAAAGACGACGTTCTTTTCCATACGTACGGGACCGAGAGTAACGTCGTGTTACGTTCGGACCAAACGGGAACGTACCAAGCGATCGTGAACGACGTGTACTATTCGAATAGGATCACACCCGATTTTACGACGACACGATCGGTTTCGGCACCCAAACTCGAGTTTGATGGGTCCAATAAGTTAAACTTGATTAACATAACCCCAACCTCATCAACCCTCGGTTTACCGGACGGAACGACGCGTGATTTAACGACCCAATCGAGCATGTACATATACAAACCCGGAACGTATACGGCGAATGTTCAGAGTAGTGATACGTTCGCGTATTTGAATAACGTTGTGGGTACAGTTTCTTCGACAATATTACCAATTCTAAAGTTTGAGAATTTGGGTACGTCTTTGGCGAGTAACGTTTCCGGGGTAAACCTGGTTAACGAATCAGGGTATACTGCACCTACATACGATTCTACAAATAATGCTATACAAACAGCTGCAAGTTCATCACTTTTGTGTGACTTTTCGAGCGTTCGAACGAGTACGACGAGTGATTTAGCAGTTGTTTTTGAAGCGTATTATGATGAGGCTGATGGTTTAACAGCAGTTGTAACCCTCGGTGAATACCCTGGTAGCTTTCCGAATACGGATTTTAGTATAGACCAACGTTCGACTATGGGTACATCTATAGGTGGTCTTGTTTTCGACCAGAAAGCGTACCTTACAGATACATCTGGAACTGGTACGTATGAGGTAACTGCCAATTTAGACGCGGGTGATTATATAAACAAATGGACGAAACACGCACTCGTACATTACGAAGAAGATGCCTGGTGGTACATATACGTCGATGGTGAATGGAAATTACACATATCATCTTCACAAACAACTACATCTGAATTACAGAACTGGTTATCTGACGGTTTCCCTTCGAAGATTCGTGTTTTTAATTACCCTTCACAATATGCTACAGGTGCATATTCTACAGGAACTAAGGTTCGAAATATAGAAGTTTACGATAACGTTTCGTTTATCGTTTCTTCACCCCCTTCCCTAACCTTCGACGGGTTCAATAAACTATCTATCGAGAACATAACCCAAACCTCGTCAACAATTACCTACCCTAACGATTCGACTGTTAGTACGAACGCGGTGAGTGACGTGTACATCAAAGATATTGGCGAATACGTACTCGAGGCGAGTGATGCGAATACGTTCATTACGAGTAACGTGGAAGTGGGTGCGTTGGATACGGTCCCCGGTTTTACGGCGGCATTCCACCACGGCGCGTTTAGCGCGAGTGATTATTCGAGCGCGTATTCGTCGGTGACGGCGGCAGCGACGGCGGGTTTTGTCTATTCCGACACACCCGCGGGAACGTATAGGCGGGGATCGTTAGCGCGGGTTAAGGGACGCCAGAACCCCGGTTTTGCTAATACTGAGGGGTCTGCCCACACAACACTTAACTCCGATTATAGTTCAACGTACGGGTGGAATGATTATGACGGGTGGGAGGTAAGCGCAAAGGATTCATATCCACACCAATCTCTAGACAGAGACCCCTGGGTAGCGTTTTCTAAACACACAAGCGGTAATCATTGGTTATCGAATAGTTCACCAAGTACATCTTCACCCCAATGGATAAAAATCAAGTATCCAAGTCAACAGGTTATAAAGTCGTACGTTATAAACTCAAGGTTTAGTGCCACACCTCGTTTCCCTACCGCGTGGAAATTACAAGGTGCGAATACCGATATAGGTGATACGGATACGGGATGGACAGATATAGGTACGGAACAAACTCAAACGGAATGGGTATCGGGACAGAATAAATCATTCGATCTTTCTACGAATACGACGGAGTACCAGTATTATCGGTTACGAATAACAGGGGCTAGAGAGAGTGCGTCGAGTAGTAATTCCGATTACGTCGCGATAGGTCACTGGTTTTTATTTACCGAAACGTCGGGTTCTACTGTTCACACTAAGTATACTAGGTATAATTGGACACCTTCTGCATTGTTAACCGCAAAAGTTTTACGTGTTGCCGGTGGCGGTGGTGGTTCTGGTACGCGTGGTGCTGGTGGTGGTGCAGGTGGTTTGTTATATTCCGAGAACGTTTCGTTATCGGGTACAAAATCGATTGTTGTCGGTAATGGTGGTATAGGTTACGAAGGTTCACAAAAATCTATAGAGAATGGTTACGATACGGTATTTACAGGTTTAACAACATCTATTGGTGGTGGTCACGGTGGTGGTAATGATGATATATACCCAGCACCCGGTGGTTCTGGTGGTGGTGGTTCTACGCGTATGTCCTATTTAGTAACGGGTGCTGCTGGTACATCCGGTCAAGGTAACGCAGGTGGTGATGGTAATAGTGGTGATTCGGTTAACGGTGGCGGTGGTGGTGGGGCCGGAGCGGTTGGTGGTAATAACGGCGGTCTCGGTGGTGTCGGTTTAGACTATTCGAGTGTTTTTGGAACGACGTATGGTGTGAGTGGATTCTTTGCGGGTGGTGGTGGTGGTGGTAATAGTGGTGGTAGTAATACCGGTGGTAACGGTGGCGGTGGTACAATAGGAACTAATAGTGGACACGGTGTAAACCATACGGGTGGTGGTGGTGCGGGTACAGGTGATGGTAGTAGTGGCTCGGGTGACGGTGGTTCCGGTATAGTTATCATTAAAAAGTTAGGCGCCGTGAACCCACCCGCGCTCAACTTCGACGGGTACAACAAATTGAGTATCGATAACGATGGTAACAGTGATACTGGTATGAAAAACGTGACAGTATCGGGAGGTCCATGGAACAATCACACGTTTAAACCCGACGATATTGCACAAAAAGGTAAATTTCAATGGGATTTGTGGAGTCAGCCAACAGGTGGTAGTCAATATAAACTCGGGGATGGACATAGTTTAGAATACGTTGTAGGATACGGGTGGTATATACTTAACCAGGATGGTACAGGTTTTGGTGATGTATCACCGACGAGTGCAACAGCAGGTACGTATGTGGATGTAAATGGCGCTACACAAAACTTTAGTACAAATCTAGCGAGTTCATCGGGTGGAGTTTTGACTATAGCACATACGGAAGGAACCATGACGGTTAACGAAGCCGATTTCTTTGAAGGTGGTATACTTCCCCCAAAAGTTGGTTCACTTGAAAGTGTGACGATAAAAAAAGACGGTGCGGCGTTCGCGACGACGACGTCGAATACGGTCTACATACGCGAAGCGGGGACGTATACGGCGGAAGTGAGAGGTTCGGGCGCGTACGTGACGGAAGTGAGTAAGGAGGTTGTGAGTGGGAGTATTACTAATAATCCGTCGTCAAATTTCATGAAGACATTAAGAGTTGATGGTGATCACGATGGACACAATGATTCTAGACACATCGACATGTGTGACGATGGTTCACGATTGGTTTGGTGTTCACCCCTGAAAGGGTTTGATAATTCGGATGGGAGTACGATTAAAGGTGTTATGCATATATACAAAAATACGGGTGGTGTTTGGTCTTTAGAGTATACCGACGAAAATAGTAGTTATCATAATTTTGGTAGAGTACCGACTTTTAATAGTGCTGGTACGACTCTATTTGTAGTTGCATATTACAACGATAGTCCAGGTTCTGGTGCATTCGATGGTCAAGTTCATGTATACGATTATAATAGTTCGAGTTCATCATGGTCAAAATCCTCTACTGTGGGTGGTACAAACGGAGAAGCTCTTGGTATGCAATCTATCTCGTGTAATGACACGGGTACAGTTTTTGCAGTTTCTAAAAACGCTGGACAAGCGATGTCGGGTGGATATAAAATATATTCAAGACCCTCTACATCATCGTCATCATGGACTAATAATGTTGATGTGAGTAATCAATATGATGTATGGAATAAACAGTTTGGTATTTCTCTCTGTATGGATGGATCGGGTACACGTTTACTTATTGGTGGTTTTTATGGTAAAATACACGAATCTAATTACAATTCGGGTACGAGTACATGGAGTACACCAACTCAAGTTTTAAGTAAAACCGCAAATTTTGGATACGAAATTGAAATAGCGAGAGATTTGAATACTCGTGCAGCTATACGTGGTCGAAATATTGCGAACGGTGACGATGGTATATACGATCGCGATGGTTCAGGTAATTGGACACAAACATACGCATTCGATTCAGTTTCAAGTAATTCGGAATCAAAAGTCATGCGTATGAATCGTTCGGGTACACGCGTTATTCTTGGATATCAAAGTTACAATTCTAATCAAGGTCAAGTATTGATATACGATTTACTTGGTGGTACATGGTCTCGCACACAAACAATTATATACGACGGTAATAGCAGTTCCTCAGGTTTCGGCGGTGGTACAGCAATGGCACGTGATACTGGTAATACTATTGCAATTGCAGCACCATATGATGACGATGCTGCTACAGATTATGGGGCTTTTTATGTATACGATAATGTATCTGGTTATCTCACATACGACGGTAAAAACAAAATAACGCTTAATCAATTAAATTACGAAGATACGGCGACGGTAACCGACCCGAACGGGTCGACGTATAGTATAGGCACGGCCAAAACTATGTACGTGAAAGACGATGGTGAGTACGTGTTTAAGATAAGTGGGACCGATAAGTACGTCGAGTCGAACGTGCACGTGTCCTCGGTCGACCTCGCGGGTGCAACGACCAAACCTATCGATTTCGACGGGTACAATAAATTAACACTTATAAGCCCCGGTGCAAATGCGGTGTCGAACGTGAAGTATTTTTCAAATACGTACGAACTGGGAAGTGCGAAAGAATTCTACATTAAGGACCAAGGAACGTACGACCTCGAAATGTCGGGATCGAACGTGTTTGCGTTGAGTAGTAACGTTGTGGGTAGTGTTGATTTAACTCAATCTCCACCTGCATATTTTGATACGTCTGAGTTTAATGTTGTTATCAGTGCCAATAAAGGTTTCGATGAAATGAAGGATGTTGATGAGCGTTCGACAGTTGGTGATATTGTAACTTCATATGGAACAACGTATACACGAACGGGTAATTATTGGTTAATTAATTCAAGTAGTAGTAATTTACCAAGTTCAACTATGTTTTCTGCTGCGGGTGATGGAAGTGGTATGGAGTGTATATGGGTATATATTCCAACTACGTCTTCATTTGGAACGTCGGCTTTTGTAGGTACTGTTGGTACAAACTACGCTAATACGAATTTTAAATTTGATGGCGAAGATAACGGTAAAGTAAAATTACAGTGCGGTGGTATAAACGGTACTGATCCTATGAGTGATACAACCTTACGAATACCTAAAGGTGAATGGGTTTTCATAGGTGTTTACCATAATCGTGATAGTTCTAATAGGAAATCACAACACGTTATGATGACGAGTGATGGAGTTACGCAATATGGATCGGAGTTTACGGGGACAACACCTCGAATTGGAGTTATAAATTACCAGTTCATGTTCGATAACGCTGCTGATTCAATAAGTAGTACTAATCAGTTTAGATTGGGTATGCACTCTGTTAAAGGAAACTTGAGCAACCCCGGTTTTGATTCGTTACAAACTATTGTTTTAAACCAATATACACGAACGAAAGGTAATTTTTACTCTATTTTACCTTCCCTAACCTTCGACAACTATAACAAATTGACGGTTTCGAACTTTACGTCGACTGATATTGAATGGCCACCTACGGATGGGACGACTTCGGGACTTACACATACAGATTCGAATAAAACAGCTACATGGACGATATCGGGTGCAAGTTACGGGAACGGTGAATATATAGCCACGAGTAGTTCTACGGTAGACGGTTCTAGTCGTTCGGGATATTACGCGTTTGATAAAGCTGCACCTAATGCAAGTACAGGTGATTCCTGGCACACAAGCGGTACGTCTACTGCCAAATTAACTTTACAAGCACCTACATCGTTTGTTTTGGGTAGGTACGAATTATATCATAGAGCAAACGAGAATACGAATGAAAATTTAGCACCTAAAGATTGGAAGATCGAAGGGTCGAACGATGGTACGACATGGGTGACACTCGATACTCGGACGAATGAAGTGTATAACCCTGATGTACAAGGGTACGAAGTTTCTAAACGTCCATATACGGTTACTGGTAATTCCACGTCGTATAAATATCATAGAATAGATGTTATTAAAACTGATAACGAAACGGGGACTCCTATTATCGGTGAATGGAAACTGTTCGTAAATAACACCCGCACGGCAACACTCACGGACCCGAACGGGTCGACGTATGCGCTCGGACAAACACAAGATACGATATATATTCATCAACTAGGAGATTATACGCTCGACGTTCAAAATAACGACCAAAAAGCGTTCGTGGCGAAGACTGTGGGTACTATTGATAATACAGTACCGGAATCGACAATAACGTATCCGGTTTATAAGGCGACGAGCGATTCGCAACCGAGTAGTTATTATACTGCAGCAGCTAGTCAAAATAAGAGGTACGACGATGGGGTTGTTATAATAGATTTTTTTAATTTTTATAACGGGGCTTTAAGCACTCAGTGGACGGTATTTGACGGTTTGACAACAACTAATCATTATAATTTACAAGGTATTTTCACTTTTCAGTGGAAAAATAACGTGGTTAAAAAAGTTACGAAAATGCGGATTTTTGGTAGTGCGCCTAGTACTGGTGGAACATCATTTAAAACCCAAATTAAAGCAACATCGTCTTCTTCGTTTGAAGATTTAAACACTTATAATAGAACAACTGATTATACTAATGACGCATGGAATGAATTTCCAATTAATCAGGAAGTGAACGCATGTCGCATTGATTTTCAGGGGTTTACTTATGGTAGTGGTTATTGGCACTATGTTAAGGAATTTGAGGTGGTGGCTATTGATGACTCTATACCTCCTCCACCTTCCCTAAACTTCGACACGTATAACAAATTGACGATCGCGAACGTCGATTCGGACGCGACGTCGAATATCGATTTCTTCTCGAACACGTACGAGATGGGATCGCGTAAAGAGTTGATCATTAACGATGAGGGTACGTATCACGCGAATATATACAGTTCGAATACACTCGCGCTCGTTAAAAACCAAGTGAGTGCAATTTCTTCTCTTCCATCTACCCTGTTACACTTAGATTTTGAAACGGGTGGTTTGGTTTCGACCGGTTTAAATACGACACAATATAAATACGGTTCTTCGTCTCTTTATAGAAATGATAGTTCGGTAACTGTATCTAACGACGGTTCGTACAATATAGGAAACACGTCTTCCGCGAAAGCAACGATAATGTTATGGGTAAGACCGGAGTCTTATCCAGATTATAATGGTAATGCAAATAGAATTATTGTTGCCGCCGACGGACGATCTGAAAGTTCAGCATCTTATAAAAAATGGGCTATAGTCCTTAGAGAACATTCATCTATAGATGAGGTGTGGCAGTTTCATTATCCAAACAGTTCCAATTCAAATAAGAAAGTGAGTTATACACCGTCTGATGTCCCTGTAGGTGCTTGGTATCACGTTTGTGTAACTATAGAGAGCGGTTCACTTAAGTTTTATATTGACGGTGTTGACGTAACGAGTAGTTTAACTGGTAATAAGAGTGATATTGAAAGTGCGTGGGCAGGATTTAACGACGATGAAGGTTTTAAGTTTTGTAAGACCGATGCTAATTATTTGAAGGGATGGGTTGATGATTTTAAATTGTTTAATTCCGTGTTAACTTTGTCTGAAATTACAGCACACATGAATGCTTCTAAATTATCTACCCCATCCCTAACCTTCGACGGATACAACAAATTAACCGCACCCGTCATTCGTATATTCACACCTCCATCTGTTATCAATTTCCATAGTGATGGGTCGGCTGAAGATTGGGCGGAAAATGGATATGCTTATCATAATATAACAAACACTGCCAGTGGTCCCCAGACTTTTCAACTCCGAACTTCTTCGGGTAGTGCTAATGGTGACGGAAGTCAATACAATATAAGTATTGACTTCCAAAAATCTAAATATGTATGCGCAGATGTTGGGTCTAGTTCACCACATTTCTTAATGGTTGGTGATGGGTCGGCACCATCATCCCTACCAACCACAACAACTGTTGATTTGATTAATCCAACAGATTACTTATACATTTTTCAATCTAACAGCAATGTAAATGGATATTCAATACTGGATATTCAAGGTCCAGATCTTGTAACTACGGTATTAACCAAAACACCCGATTCGTACGATATAGGTACGGCGTCTAGCATTTACATAGACGCGGCAGGAACGTACGACGCACAAGCGAAGAATAGTAACACGTTCGTGATTAAGACGAGTAAAGAAGTGGGTACGATTTCGGATTGGGAAACTTCAAATATTTTTGGGTTTCCATTAACAAGTTCTATACCAACGGCGAGTAATTATTCGGGTGTTTCTACAATAACACAAGGTGCACACTGTGAGATTAATAGTGGTTCTTTAAAAGCAACCAATTCAGCACAAAGTGCTAATGATAGAACTTTATATTTTCATACAGTTGCTGATTATGATGAGTTTACGGTAACTTTTGATTTTAATTTAAGTGAAGTTGGATCCGAAGACGGTGTCTTTTTTGCAACTGAAGATACCGCGTCTAATATGAGAGTGGAGTTGCAAAAATATGGGGCGAATACAATAAGAGCTGAAATACAGTCATCTTTACAACCAACTTTTACACAAACGAGTGGATTTAGTGATTGGGCAAAACTTACATTTATGGCTTTTAATAAAACGTCTTCACGCCCGGGACGAGTAAAAATTTATATCGACGATGTTCTTAAATTGAATCAAGAAGCTACAACATGGACAACGTCCGATTTGAAGTTTAAGTATTTTATGCTTCTTGGTGGAAGACCCGATGGTCGATGGGCTTTACCTAATGCGCGTATGAAAAATTTTAAATTTTACAACCATACTACACTATACGATACGGGTCCAACCTTAACTTACGATAACGCGAACAAACTTTCACTCACAGGTGTGACGACCCCGTCGTCTAACCTTACGTTTGGTTCCGTGACGACCGATATAGGGTCGGCAAAGGACGTTTACATTAAAGACCAAGGAACGTATAAGTTCCACACGAACGATGGAGACCAGGCTTTGATACTGAATAATGTGGTTTCGTCGACACCTTCGGGGACGACGTATTCTAAAACAGTTAAACTCGCATTCCATCACGGGACGTTTACCTCGAGTGATTATTCGAGCGCATATTCGTCGGCGACGGCAGCCGCGACCGCCGGGTACGTGTATTCTGATACACCCACGGGGACGTATACGTGGGGAACACTCGATAGTGTTTCATACGCTACAACGAGTACTACATATACATGGACACCTCCCGGTACTGTAACGGGTGCCGACGTTTTGATGGTTGCCGGTGGTGGTGGCGGTGGTGAAACATCCGGTGGTTCAGCTGGTGGTGGAGGTGCCGGTGGTCTTGTATTTAACGCGTCTCAAACTTTATCGGGTACGAAGACGATAGTTGTCGGTGCCGGTGGAGCGAACCACGTTAACGGTAATGATACAACGTTTACATTACTAACGACTGCGGTTGGTGGTGGTCGTGGTGCGTCTGCGGGTGAAAGTGGGGGTAACGGTGGTTCGGGTGGTGGTACTTCACACCATAATCCAAGCAGTCCCGGGACGGGTGTGTCTGGACAAGGTAACGCGGGTGGTAATGCAGGTAACAATACATATAGAAATGGCGGTGGTGGTGGTGGTGCCGGTGGTGTTGGTGGTAATTCAAGTACTAGTTCACAACTTGGTGGTGTTGGAGGTATAGGTTTAAATTATTCGAGTACGTTTGGAACGATATATGGTGAAAGTGGTTGGTTTGCGGGCGGTGGTGCTGGATGTTCACAATCAACCGCAACACCCGCAGTTGGTGGAACTGGTGGTGGTGGATACAGTAGTACCGACGTTGGTACAGCAGATGCTTTATCGGGACAGAGTCACACTGGTGGTGGTGGTGGAGGCGCTGGAGGTACTGGTGGTTCAGGTATTGTTCTTATGAATTTACCTATTACTTATATCGTACCTTCCCAAGTGTACGATAATACGAAAACGATAACGGTTTCGAATATTCCATCCGGTACAAGTACCGTCGGTAAAATCTATAAAGGTGCGACGGCGTATACGATCCACGCGACGGAACCAACATCGAACGTTATTATTAAGAATACGGGTTCGTACGTTTCGGTATTTACAACCTCGAGTTCCGCATACTTTACGAATACGGTAAACGTAAACGCAACCCCGACGACGACGAGTGACGATAATACGATCGAGGATGAGGCGCTAGATGTTACGACAACGACATCGGTTTCAAAAACGATCGCGTTCCACCACGGAACATTTGCAAACGGTGGTGATCCGTATAGTGACGGGAGTGTTACGGCAGCTGCAACCGCGGGACACATTTATTCCGATACGGCGCCGGCGACGTATACGTGGGGTACACTTACGTCGTGTGTACCAACAGCGATGACGGATAATCTTTATAGTAATGAAAATTTTGGATATAATAATGGTACTCCACCAACGTCTGGTTTCACGACGTATAAATGGACCCCACCCGGTGCTATAACCAATGGAAGAACACTCGTCATTGCCGGTGGAGGTGGTGGTGGTACGGACATGGGTGGTGGGGGTGGTGCAGGTGGTATGTTAGCATCGACGACGACGAACATAGCACACGCGGAACAGACGATTCAGGTCGGGGACGGGGGTGCACGAGGGTATGGTCCCGGTACTAACAATGGTAGCGATGATCACGGTGGTGGTGATGGTGGTGATAGTTCCATATCGGGTCCGGGTATAACTTCAATTGGTGGTGGTGGTGGTGGTACGTCATATACAAGTTATGGTAAAGAGTTTGGTGGTGACGGTGGTTCTGGTGGTGGTACGTCTGGTTACTATGGAGACAGTAACCATGGACCTAAGGGTTTAGGTACATCTGGTCAAGGTAATGACGGTGGTCTTACAACTGCTTCATATTATTCATCAGGTGGTGGTGGTGCCGGCGAAGTGGGTGTGAGTGGGGCAAATAATGTACCGGGTGACGGTGGTGACGGTTTAGAGGACGATATTTTAGGAACGAGTTATTGGTGGGCCGGTGGTGGAGGTTCGAATGGTTACAATGATCAGGGATCTGGACACGGTGGTAAAGGTGGTGGTGGTGGTGGTGCAGCCACACATACGGGACACACAACCTACTGGCGCGTGGGTCTTGGTGATACGAACGGTATAACCAATGGAGAAAATGGCGAAGACCCTGGTGCTAACTGGGGTACCGCCACTGGTGGTTCTGGTGGTAAACATACGGGTGGTGGTGGTGGTGGTGGTCAACATAACGACGGTAGTGTAACAAGTATGAGAGGTGGTCGTGGTGGTTCAGGTATTGTTGCGATTAAGTTTACGGCACAAAAATCTGTAACCGTACCTGGTATAGCCGGATCAACGGCGGTTGCGCCTGTGAGTACTACGGATGCGCCAAGTACAGTACTCGTTGCAACGACCGAGGTCGCAACACCAACGCTTAACCTTGATTTTACGGCGGCCATGACAAATTTCCCACGTACGCTAAAAAGGTACAATAATATTACGAGTTCAAGTATCGGTGCACGATTTAACCGAACCGAGTCTAAAAAGAAACGCGTACAAAAAACGATTAATACCGATACGTTTAGTATTGAACTTACGGCAAATAATATGGGCGGTAGTTCCTCACAGACGGATACATCATTACAGGTAAAGGTTGTAAACTCGGGTGCGGGAACACAATATACGAGTGGGTGGACGACGGCGGGAACGACGAGTTCGTTCGAGGTTCCAAATGATGCACCAAACGCGTTATATTATTATTCAGAAAACGATAATACGGCGGGTGGTTCTATAAGTGTTTCCTCGGCAACAACAACGACACACGCGGTAACTGTGGTTTCGTCGAGTGCTGGTACACAATATGGGTTAGGGACCTCTTGGTGGACGGTAGCGGGAACACCGGGAAGTAGCGGTGCGACGAGTACATTCTTTGCTCAAAGTAACGCACCAAACACACTTTACTATTATTGTGGGAACCATTCGGGTATGGGTGGTGCAATAAACATGGTCGATGGACCCACTTCGACGACGTTTGCCGTGACGGTCTCATCGTATTACGGGTCTAATTATTTTTATATAGATGGAACCAAACAAGCGACCATATCTCTCGTACGGGGTGAGACGTACACGTTCAATAACAACGCATCGGGAAGTCACCCAATGTATATTACTACATCGAGTGATGGTACGACTTATACGTCGGGTGTGACGAATGGAGGTACATCTTCAGTCACGTTCGCGGTCCCCTTAAACGCGCCAAGTAC
>Ga0181397_1000241_pt1 | contig 21199 bp, 22 predicted proteins | sample 20SPOviralmetaG_FD_130126 | JGI IMG/M metagenome (GOLD analysis project Ga0181397, IMG submission 130126) | Marine viral communities from the oligotrophic San Pedro Time Series (SPOT) site, San Pedro Channel, CA, USA - 20 SPOT_SRF_2011-02-23 | ecosystem: Environmental > Aquatic > Marine > Strait...
CGGAACTGGTTATAGTACGGGTGGAGGCACTTTAACTAAAGTTGCACCTACTAGCTCTGGAACAACTGCTTTTACTGACTTTGCTGATTTAACATTCAGTACAGCAACAGTAACAGCTAGAGGTTGTATGATTTACAACTCAAGCGACAGCAATAAATCAGTTGCAACAATTGATTTTGGTGGAGATAAAACTTCTACAGCAGGCGACTTTACTATTGTATTCCCAGCGGCAGCAGCTTCTACAGCAATTATAAGAATCGCCTAGCCTTAAATGGCTATCATAAACGGTTGGGGTCGAGGCACTTGGGGTCAATTAACCTGGGGCCAACCTATACCAGTCACACTATCAGCTCCAGGCGCAGGCACATCTGCTCTAGGAACAATATCAGTTGTAGCGAAAGCTAAAGTATCACCTAGCGGTTTATCTGCAACTGTCACTAATGGTGGTGTAGCTGTTGATGCTGAAGCTCAACATGGTGTTAATGGCTTTGCAGCCGTATCTGCTTTAGGTACAGCTACAACCATATCAAACAATAGCATAAGTGTTAGCGGCCTTGCAGGTACAACAGGCGTTGGATCTATTGTCCCAGATGCAGAAGCAAATGTATCAGTAACTGGTCAAGAAGGGACTGGAGCTGTAGGCTCTCCAACCATTACAGCCAAAGCCAAGCAAATTCCAACAGGACAAGCTGGAACATCAGCTTTAGGTACTGCAACCACTAAAACCGATAATAGATTTGGAGTAACAGGATTAAGTGCAACATCTGCATTAGGCACAGCAACGGTAGATGGAGAAGCAAATGTTTCTATAACAGGGGTTTCGGCTACAGGAGAATTAGGGCATGTCTTTAAATGGCAAGATATAGATCAATCTCAGACACCAAATTGGACAGATGTGGCCGCATAATTTAATATACAATAGCCAGTTAAAAATGGCATACTAAATGCTCAGAGGTAAAAGATGGCAGCTTACACAAACGATTTAAGATTAAAAGAAATTGCAACAGGTGACGAAAGCGGCACTTGGGGCGATTCTACCAATACTAATTTAGAACTTATTGGAGATGCTTTTGGTTATGGAACAGAAGCCATAACTACCAACGCTGACACTCATACAACAACAATAGCAGACGGATCAGCAGATGCTGGTCGAGCTATGTTCTTAAAATATACTGGAACTTTAGACTCAACATGTACTATAACAATTGGACCTAACACAGTTTCAAAAGTATGGATTATAGAAAACGCTACAAGCGGATCTCAAAGTATTATTATAAAACAAGGTTCAGGAGCTACAGTTACCATTCTAACTGGAATGACATCTGTAATTTATTCTGACGGAGCAGGTTCAGGCGGAGCTATGATAGACGCTTTAACAGATTTAAATGTTGCATCTTCACTTAGTATAGGTGGTTCAGGTGTAGCAACAACAGGTAAAGCTATAGCAATGGCTTTGGTTTTCGGATAAAATTAGGACAATATTATGGCAAATCCAAATTTAGTAAATGTAACTTCGATATACGGTAACAGTATATGTGGAGCTTTAACTACTACAGTAACTACTGATTTATTAACTTGTGCAAGTAACAAGCTAATTAAAGTAAACAACATTATTGTTGCAAATATTGATGGCAGTAGTGCTGCAACTGTAACAATGGGGGTTATCAAAAGTGGTGGCTCAGTAGTGTTATTTGCCTCTACTATTTCTGTTCCAGCAGATGCTACTTTGGTTCTTATTGATAAAAACTCAAGCATCTACCTTGAAGAGGGAGATATCTTAGAGGGTGGTGCAAGTGCCAATGGCGATTTAACTTATACCATTAGCTACGAAGAACTAGATGACGCTTAAGGGGGTATTTAATTATGGCTCATTTTGCAGAATTAGATAACAACTTAGAAGTATTACGAGTAATAGTAGTATCCAACGAAGATGTTGATGCCAATGGTGGCGATGAATCTACTCAAGCAGAAACATTTGTAGCAACAATCGTTCCATACGGAACAGGTGGCGTTGCTTGGAAACAAACCTCATACAACAATAATTTTAGAAAACAATACGCAGCTATTGGCTATTTGTACAATTCATTTTTAGATATGTTTATTGTTGCTGAACCTTATTCCTCTTGGTCTTTAGACTCTGATGGGGATTGGAAAGCACCAGTTACTTATCCAAGTGTATCTGAAATAGGCAGTTTAACAGTATTTCCTCATTGGGATGAGCCTAATCTAAAATGGATTGGTTCTACTTGGTCTGATAACATAGAAGGAATTGGGACAGAAAAAAAATACACATGGGATGCCTCTAATACGCAATGGAATGAGGTCTAACCATGGCTAATTCTAATGGTGGAGTAGTGGGTGTAGATAACCCAGCAATCGTTCAACCTGAAATTATTACCACATTTAACTCTAGTGGCACTTTTACAAAAGCTCCATATACCACAACTGTTGATATATTAATTGTAGCAGGTGGCGGTAGTGGTGGTGGTGGAACTGCTGGAGGTGGCGGAGCAGGAGGATTGAATTTTAATCCTGGCTACTATATACCTGCAAATCCATTTCCAATAACTATTGGTGCAGGAGGAGCTACTCAATCTTCTCCAGTAGCAGGAAATGATGGTTCAAATTCACTTAGTGGTGCAGCAGCAGTCCCTGGTCAATCAAACTCAGGTTCCATGACTATGATTGGGGGTGGCGGTGGTGGAGATAGAGATTCACAAGCTTCTGGAAGACCTGGTGGTTCAGGTGGTGGAGGTGCAGGTACTGTTCCTGCTGGTCTACCCGGTGGTTCAGCAACTTCAGGCCAAGGAAACGCAGGCGGTAATGGTCTTACTGGCGGTGGTGACTCTGCTGGTGGAGGCGGTGGAGGTGCTGGTGCTGTTGGTCAAACTGCAACTGTTAATAAAATCGGTGGAACAGGCGGAGCAGGTACAGCTAATTCAATTACAGGTGTAAGTGTAACTTACGCAGGTGGGGGGGGCGGTGGCTCTCATCAACCTGCACCACATCAATCCGCAGGCGGAGCAGGTGGAGGCGGAGCAGGTGCTTCTACTGGAGTTACTAATGCTGTTGCTGGCACAGCCAACTTAGGCGGTGGCGGTGGCGGGGGCGGTGGCGGTGGTGCTTTTACTGGAGCAGCAGGTGGTTCTGGTGTCGCAATTATTAAAGAAGCACAAGGTGGTGGCACAGGTTCAGGAATATGGGATATGAATTCAGTATATGATGCTGTAAAAGCAGGAACATGGAGTAGCTAATGCCAAGATTAATCGGAGCAGCACAATCAGTTACTACGCAAGCTCAACAAATAACTACTTTTAATAGTTCAGGAACTTTTGCCGCCCAACCACTTACAACAAATGCTTGGGTATTAGCTGTAGCAGGTGGAGCAGGTGGTGCTTCTCAAGGGTCAGGCGGTGGAGCAGGTGGACATTTAGAAGTTCCATCCCATCCTGTTCCTTTAAGCCCAGTACCTGTAACAGTGGGTGCAGGCGGTGGAGGTGGTTTTCCTAGAGGTCAAGGTGGACTTAACCCTTTTATGAGGGGTGATAATGGTTCAGATTCAGTTTTTGGAGCAGCCTCTCCACTTACAGCAGTAGGCGGTGGTGGTGGAGTTAGAGGAGTTTCAGGTACACCCATAGATGGACATTCAGGTGGTTCAGGTGGTGGTGGTTATCGAGGTGGAAATGGTGGTGCAGGAACAACAGATCAAGGTAATTCAGGTGGTTCAGTTCCAGGTGGTCCACAAGCTAACACAGGTGGCGGTGGTGGAGCAGGTGGAGCAGGACAAAGTTTAGCAGCCCCTGTACAATTTGATGGAGGTACTGGTGGAGCAGGAAAAGCATCTTCTGTGTCAGGTTCGCCTGTAACTAGAGCAGGAGGTGGCGGTGGTTCATTTACTCCAGGTCCTCCAGGATCACCTTGGGTTGCAGCAGGTGGCTCAGGTGGTGGCGGAGCTAGTGGAAGATATCACTATAATGCACCTTCACCTAACCAACCACAAGCACAAGCAGGTACTGCTAATAGTGGCGGCGGTGGTGGTTCATCAGCAGAAGCAGGAGCAGGAGCGCCTGGAGGGTCAGGGGTTGTTATAGTGAATGAACCAGCAGCTACAGCTGCATCAAGTTGTTGGGATTTAAGACAAGTTTTTAGACAAATTAAAGCTGACGATTGGGTTTAAATAAAATATAACTTTTGAATTTAAAATATTATTACTGGTACTTTCAATCAGCCATACCTGAAAGAATATGTGACGATATTGTTCGTTATGGCAAAAAACAAGAAAAAGAAACTGCTATTACAGGCAATCAAAATAAAGACATAAAAAATTTAAGTAAGCTAGAACTTAAAAACATTCAAACGAAACGCAAGTCAGATATTGTTTGGATGTCTGATAGATGGATATACAAAGAAATACAACCCTACTTACATCAAGCAAATGCAAGTGCTGGTTGGAATTTTGAATGGGATTGGTCAGAGTCTTGTCAATTTACTGAATACAAAAAAGGTCAATTTTACGATTGGCATTCTGACTCATACGAAGAACCTTATGACAACCCTAAAAATTTAAATGTTCACGGTAAGTTAAGAAAACTTAGTATGACTGTATCACTTACTGACCCTGATGAATACGAAGGTGGAGATTTAGAGTTTGATTTTAGAAACACAGACGAAGGTTCACAGCCAAGAATATGTGAAGAAATTAGAAAGAAAGGCAGCATAATAGTTTTTCCTTCTTTTGTTTGGCATAGAGTCAAACCAGTAACCAAAGGAATACGACACTCCTTAGTGTGTTGGAATTTAGGGTATCCATTCAGATGAGTTTTAAAAAAGACAAATACCAAGTAATTAAAAGTGCTATATCAACAGAACTAGCAGATTTTTGTTATCAATACTTTTTAAATAAAAGAGCAGTAGCAAGACACTTGTTTGATGAAAAATACATTTCACAATTTACTGAATATTTTGGTGTATGGAACGACCAACAAATACCAGAAACTTACTCACATTATGCAGATATAGCTATGGAAACTTTATTGCAAAAAGTAAAACCTGTAATGGAAAAAGAATCAGGAGTTAAACTTTCTGAAACTTATTCATACGCAAGAATCTATAAAAAAGGTGATGAGCTAAAAAGACACAAAGACAGATACTCTTGCGAGATCTCTACTACTATGAATTTAGGTGGTGATGATTGGCCTATATTCCTAGAACCATCAGGTGAAGAAGGTAAAAAGGGTGTAGAAGTAAATTTAAAACCAGGCGATATGCTTATGTACCGTGGTTGCGAGCTTGAGCATTGGCGTGAGCCATTTAAAGGTAAAGATTGCGGACAAGTGTTTTTGCATTATAATAATAATGACGGCAAAGATGCCAAAAGCAACAAGTATGACGGAAGGCCTATGATTGGATTGCCTTCATATTTTAAAGGAGCTTAGTATGGATATATTAATACCAGCAATAATAATTACAGCAGTAATTCTTTTTTCAATAAAAAAATTTAAACCTGAACTTTGGTCTAAAATTACCTCTAAGTTTAAAAAATAAAATGTCTTGGTTTAAAAAACTTCTTAAGTTTATTACGCCTCCATCTATGTACGATACAGTACGCGCTAGAGATGTTAAGGGAAAATATATTGCAGACGATCCTAGTACCCCTCACATAAACGAAGCATATAAAAAAGTTAGAAAAAAAACTAAAAAATAATGTATGAGTATGGGTGCAAAGTTACTCGAGTTGTTGATGGCGATACTATTGACGTTGACTTGGATCTTGGCTTTGATATTATTTACAAGTGTCGCGTACGCTTATACGGTATTGACACGCCCGAGTCTAGGACTCGCGACAAAGACGAAAAGGCTAGAGGTAAGCTAGCTGCTAAGTTTTTAAAAGACGCCATATCAAATGGCAAGCACGTCATCTTACAGACGCAATTAAAAGACTCTAAAGGTAAATTCGGCAGAGTTTTGGCATCAGTTATAGTAGACAAAATAGACATCAATCAGCAAATGATTGATAACTATATGGCGGTTAAATACAAGGGCCAAAGCAAAAAAGATATTGAACTAGAGCATTTAAGTAATAGAAATAAATTAATTGAACTAGGAGTTTATAAACCAAATGAACAAGGAGCAAAAACATCACGATAAAATAATAGCCTGGTCTGCTATTGGTTTTTTGGTAACTTTGGTTATTGGTTTGTCTGTAAATGTTAATGCCCAGTCTAGTCAACAGTCTGGTACAGCTTGCGTCAACGGATCTCAGTATTGTGAAAACAACAGTTTAGATACAGTCAATACGACTACAACCACCAATACCAATACAAACACCAATACCAATCAAAATACCAATACGAACACCAATACGAATGCTAATACCAACGTATCGACTAACACGAATAATTCGACAAACACAAATTCCAATACGAATAATTCGACCAATTCAAATACGAATGTAAATACCTCGACCTCGAATAACACCAACACCAATAGCAACGTCAATACTTCGACTTCGACTTCTAACTCAACGGTTAATTCGACAGTAAACCAAAATGTTAACAATACAAATAATTCGACTTCGACCAGTTCTAATACGAATCAAAACACCAACATCAATCAATCGACTTCTGATTCTAATGTTCAAACCAATAATGTTAATGAAAATAACAATAATTCAAAGTCTGATAACACCAACCGAAACATTAATCAGTCGAACTCAACCCAAACAATCAATCAAAACGTCAAGAGCAAAGCTCCTCCAGCTTCTGCAATAGCTCCTAGCATTATGTCCTATTCGCAAGATCTTTGTACTGTAGGCCGCTCTGGTGCTTTCCAGGGGCAAGTATTTGGGTTTTCTACAGGACGCACAGTTACAGATACTAACTGCGAAAGACTTAAACTTTCGAAATATCTCTACGATACTGGGATGAAAGTGGCCTCAGTATCTATTCTTTGTCAGGATGAAAGAGTATTTAAGGCTATGGAAATGGCTGGTACGCCTTGTCCTTATAAGGGAAAAATAGGTGCAGAAGCTACTAAAGCTTGGGCTAAAAACGCATCCAAAAGGCCAGATGCTAAAGAACAAGAAGAATTTTTTATACAAGAATGCACCCACGATAGAAACCCTAACAGAGACAAGATTAATAAAGATGTTGTTGGGGCAGTCAAGGTTCTTTATACAACCAAAACTAAAACTAAAAAACAATGCAAAAAAGAGTTCTATGCTACGCAGTAGCTAGTCTGCTATCCTTTAGTGTATATGGACAGTACACTTATGAAGCAGGACAAGATTTATTTCATCTGCAAACAAACGCCAACAACTTTGAGGGCGAGTTAGCATACGAGGTTTCTGATGATGGTATTAGTCCTGCAATTGACCTTTCTTTTAATTTTACTTTTTACGGTTCTACTTTTAGCCAGGCGAGGATGGCGACGAATGGATGCTTACATTTTGGTAATAGTGGTAGCTATTGTAATGACTATACTCCTGACCCTATTAACGGACAGCACACCTACACGTTATATCCTTTCTGGACTGATTTAATCAGAGACAGCAATTCTAGGATGAAGTCTTGGGGAGACTCAAGCAAGATGATATTTGGTTGGTATGATTTAAGGGAGTACAACAGAAGCAATACAGACAATAGCTTTGAAGTTATATTGTGGAACAATAACTCGTTTGATATACGCTATGGTGCGTTAAATATTATTAACCATGATGTAATAATAGGTGAGGTAGGTTCTAAGAAAGAAAATTCATATACCTATTATCACCATGATGAATGTTCTACTGGTACAACCAACTCCTCCTCTTGCGTCAATAAAAATTGGAATGCAACATCTATCAATACCACGCTAGAAAATGGTGGATCTTTATATGGCGCAGGTAGTGGCAACGGTATTGATTGCAGTGATCCTCTTAATGATTCTAGTTGTTCAGGTTATGGTGATGCTTTATTAACTCAACAATGTAATATCACTGGTCTTTATAGTGAATCGTGTCCTAATTATTGGCAGGCCTTTGACCAACAAGAATGTGATAACGACCCACAGTATGCACCTTTTTGTGCAGGTTACAGACAAGAAGATTCAGTAGCTTTCTTTAATGATGAGCAGGTTGACTATGGTTTTATAGATGAGCAAGAACAATTTGCCACAGGTATATTTACAGACGATCATCACGATAACCAAGGTTTTGAGGAACAGTTTACTATTACAGAAACATTTGAAGATGATATGTTCCCACCGTTTGAAGAATTTAACGGCAATAACTTTGAAGATTTTTTTGGCGGCCCAGATACTGAAGAGCTGATAATATTTTTTGAGCTTGAACCTTTGCCTTTTATAGATGACTTTGGCCCACGCCATGATGAACCTTTTCATCAAGACGATATATTAATAGAAGAGTTCATCTTTCAAGAAATTTTTTTAGTTGAAGACTTTAGTGAACCAAGCACATTTGTTGAATTTGAAACTATTGAAGAACTAGAAGAAAGGCTTGAAGAAGAAACCAATGAGAACTTTGAAGAGCGACACGAAGAAGAATTTGTAGAGCTTGATGATCCTGAAGAAGAATTCATAGAAGAGATATTTGAAGAGGAAGCTGTAGAAGAAATCTTTGAAGCCATAGAAGAACGTATAGCTGAAGCGGAAATAGAAGAAGAAAGAATCGAAAGAGAAGAAGTAGTTGAAGAGTTTGAAGAAGTTTTTGAGGAAGAGTTCCAAACCGCAGAAAGGGAAGAGGCTACAGGTAAAAGCTCCATTAGTAGAGATATAGCATTAAGAGTGGTTGCATCCACCATAACAACTGCAAATCAAAGTGTTAGCGGTACTAACTCTGGCAACTCAGTTCACGCTACAGGTAACTCTATAGCCGCTGGTAATGCTGTAAGCTCATCATCTAATACTGGTATTAGTATTAGCAGTTCGCCTAGTATGTCAGATCAGTTTGCTTCATCTACCGCCCAAACTAACCAAGTGCTTGATATGAGTAGCATGTCTGTATCTAGCTCATCTTTTAATTCAACATCTGCAGAAACAGAAACAGTTTCAACAGAAACAGTTGTTCCACGTGGAACAGTTGAAACAACGCAAGATCAAATGGATACATCTATTGCATCTGTTGGTAGTGATACAGAAAGCGAAACAACCGTAGAAAATATTATTGCTCAGAACCTACAGACAGCTCAAGAACAAGTTGCAGCTAAACAAGAAGAGACTGGCGAGTACGGCTCAGAGAACGCTATTATTGCTGTTATGGGCTTTTTACCAGGTTTTAATACTTATAGAGCTGTAGACATCCCTCAAAAAGAATTGTGGTATGAACCAAAAAGCATTTATACTAATAGCACACTATCAGACAATACTGCTGCATTTTATGGCCTAGCAGGACAGAGTATAAAAACTTTAACTGATTTAAGAAAATTGCAACCAAATTTATAGGAGGCTGAAATGAATTGGTTTGAAAACAAAACAACTCAACTAATAGCTCTTGCAGGCATAGTTACGACTTTAGCTGGCTTTGGTTATCAAGGCGCTCAGTATGTTAATAGGCTAGATAACCTAGAAGCTCAAATAGGCGGCATAGGTGATACCGAGCAAAAACAAAAAATTATTGAAGAAAGATTTGCTTCTATAGAAACATCTGTACAGTTTTTAGAAAAACAAATAGATGGAATTTCTGTTCCAGATGTTACTGAAATAAAAACAGATATAGCTACAATTAAAGCTGACATTCAATCTTTAAACAAAGAAGTGGATAAGATAGAAACAAAGATGAATGATAAAAATCCATTAGCGGGGTAATTATGAAATTTGGTTTAATTAAAAATGTTGTGGGAGCTTTGGCCCCTACTCTTGGTTCTGCGTTAGGCGGCCCGTTAGGCGGTCAAGCAGCATCAGTTATCGCTGGAGTTCTTGGCTGTCAATCAGATCCAAAGTCTATTAATAAAGCAATACAAGCAGCGACTCCAGAGCAAATGTTAGAGCTTAAAAAAGCTGAACAAAGTTTTGAGTTACAAATGAAAGAACTTGAAGTAGATGTATTTAAGTTAGAGGTAGCAGATAAGCAAGACGCTAGAGGCAAGTTTAGCAAAGACTGGACTGCAAGAATTATGGGTATAGCTGTTGTTGGTGGGTTTATGGGTTATATTTTTTTAGTAACTTTACAGCCGCCAGAACAAAACTCTGAAGCTCTTATTAATTTAGTTTTAGGATATTTAGGTGGATTAGCATCTGCGGTTATATCTTTTTATTTTGGCGCTTCAAATACACCTGATAAAGATGACTAGTAGAAAAACAGCATCAGATGTGCATTCAGATCTAAAATCTCACGAGGCAAAATGTGAAGAAAGATGGAAGACCATATTCAAAGAAACAGCAGAAATAAAACAAGAGATGAGCAATCTAAACGGAACGCTAAAAATGGCTGTATTTGGAACCTTTGGTTTTATGGCAACTTTATTAATAGCTTCTTTAACAGGGGTAGTAGCAATATAATGAATATTTCAGATGACGGATTTGATATTATAAAAAAATTTGAAGGTTGCGAGTTAGAAGCCTACAAATGCGCAGCAGGGGTTTGGACTATAGGCTATGGACATACCAAAGATGTGCAAGAAGATGATAAGTGGACTGAAGAAAAAGCAGAGTTTATGTTGTGGCGCGAGCTAGAAGATGAGTATGAGCATTATGTTAACAGCCTTGTTACAGTGCCAATGAATCAATGTCAATTTGATTCTTTAGTTTCTTGGGTATACAACTTAGGGCCAAATAATCTTAAAAGCAGTTCTATGCTTAGAGTTTTGAACGAAGGTAAATACGATGAAGTACCTGCGCAAATGAAAAGATGGAACAAAGCAAGCGGCAAAGTTTTGGCTGGACTTACAAGAAGAAGAGAAGCAGAAGCTTTAATGTTTGAGGGTAAGAGCTGGGAACATATATAGAATGGCTTTACAAAAAACATTATTTAAACCAGGCGTAAACAGAGAAGGAACTGATTATAGTAATGAAGGCGGTTGGTTTGATATTAATCTTGTAAGATTTAGAAAAGGTTTACCAGAAAAATTTGGGGGTTGGGCAAAAAACAATTTAAATACTTTTTTAGGAACTTGCAGGGCTCTGCATTCTTGGGTTTCTCTAGGCGGAACAAAATTCTTAGGTTTAGGAACAACCTTTAAATACTATATAGAAGAAGGATCTTCTTTTAATGATATTACCCCAATAAGATTAACTACTAGCGCAGGAGATGTAACTTTTGCTAAAGTTGGAACTGGAGATGCAACCATCACTGTTGCTGATACAGCTCATGGCGCAGTAAAAAATGACTTTGTAACTTTCTCAGGCGCAGCCTCTCTTGGCGGTAATATTACTGCTACGGTGCTCAATCAAGAATATCAAATAGCAACCATTGTTAATGCTAACTCTTATACAATAGAGGCTAAAGATACTAGCGGCGATCCAGTATTGGCCGCGGCTGGAGACAGCGGTAATGGTGGAAGCTCTACAGTAGGGGTATATCAAATAAATGTTGGGCTTGATGTTTACGTTCCAGGAACTGGTTGGGGTTTAAACGGATGGGGTGAAGGGGCTTTTGGATCAGTAACTGCTTTATCTCCAAATAATCAGCTAAGACTTTGGACCCATGATAACTTTGGCGAAAACTTAATTATGAATGTTAGGGGTGGCGGTATCTATCAATGGACTGAAAACAACGGCGTTGGAACTAGAGCTGTTGATATGTCTGGAATAGCTGGCGCTAATTTAGTGCCTACGGTTGGCTTGCAAGTTATTACTTCAGAAATTGACAGGCATTTAATTGTTTTAGGCTCTGATCCAATCAACGATGCAGGTTCAGCTAGAACAGGAACTGTTGACCCTATGTTAATTGCTTTCTCAGACCAAGAAAATAACTTAGACTTTGAGCCAAAAATTACAAATACTGCTGGCTCTTTGAGGCTATCTTCTGGATCTTCAATTATTGGAGCTGTTAAATCAAGGCAAGAAATATTGGTTTGGACTGATACCGCTGTATACAGCATGCAGTTTGTTGGACCGCCTTTTACATTCTCAGTTAACTTAATTAATGAAGGAACAGGCTTGGTAGGGCCAAAAGCAGCAACGACATCTACTTCTGCTGTTTACTGGATGGGTTACAACAATTTTTACGCTTACAACGGTAGCGTACAAACGCTGCCTTGCAGCGTTCATAATTACGTATTTAACGATATCAACCTTACGCAATCTTTTAAAATTAACGCTTTTACAATTGCTGATAAGAATGAGGTGGGTTGGTTCTATTGCTCTGCTTCAAGCAACGAAGTAGACAGGTATGTTATTTACAATTATGCAGAACAAACTTGGGTGTATGGCCAACTTAGCAGAACAGCTTGGCTAGATGCTGGTATAGAAAACTACCCTAGAGCTGTAAGCAGCGGGTATCTGTATCAGCAAGAAATTGGCTTTGACGATGATGGCTCGCCGATGACAAATGTGTTTATTGAAAGCTCTGACTTTGATATAGGTGATGGCGAACAGTTTACTTTTATTAGAAGAATTATTCCCGACTTTAAGTTTATTCAAGATACCAGCGAAAATGGTTCGGTCAATATTGTTGTTAAAACAAGAAACTTTCCTGGAGATTCTTTAACAACCAATTCTACTAGCGCCATACAATCTAGCACTCAGCAAGCATATGTTAGAGGCCGAGCAAGGCAAATGGTCTTGAGGTTTGAGTCAGATGATGATGCTGCAAACAACGGTAATTTAGGAATAGGCTGGAGACTGGGCGCAACAAGAATAGATATAAGAACTGACGGAAGAAGATGAGCAAGCTACTTCCAACTCAGCTCCCGCAAGCGCAAGGAGAGAGCGTTGCTTCCGCTACTTTTAATAGACTTATAAGAATTTTAGAGATAAACTTAGGAGCAGTAGACCCTGATAATACTTTGCAATTATCAACTACGCAACGTGACAAGTTAAATTTTAATCTTGGCACGCTAATCTTTAATACAACAACCCAAGTGTTGCAAGTATTTAACGGGACTGAGTTTATTGATTTGATGAATGAACCCAATCCTCAAGGATACGAAGCCCAAGGTTTACTGGGTAGTATTTCGGTAAAAACAAACGGAGATATTACAATAACCTTGTAAGATGATAATATAACATATGGAACAAGGTATGCTGAACAACAGACAACAAGAACAACTCCAAGGAATCGCTGCTTTAGGCAGAAATGAAGACACTTATCTAGCTCACGTAGCCCTAGATGAAATGGTCGTCCCAGCCCAAGCTTTACGCGATAACCCCCTTTTAAAAGTAGCAATCGAAAAAGCCATTTCGAATTACGGGATTGATTCAAATCAATTCTTAGTTGGAAATGGAAGCATGGATTTAAACCCTTTAACGGGTCTACCCGAGTTTGGCTTTTTATCTAAAATTTGGAAAAAAGCTAAAAAAGTAATTAAAAAAGTTGCTCCTGTAGCGATGTTTATTCCTGGCGTAGGCCAAGCTTTAGGCGCTGTAGGTGGATCTTTGTTGGGAAAAGTTGGTTTAGGCAACGTAGCCAGCGGTATTGGTAGCTTAGCTGCTAAAATACCAGGTCTTGGTGGAGTCGGAAATGCAATTACAGCAGGTTCTGGCGGAACTTTAGGACAAGCTTTATCATTTGGTAAAGGCGCAATTCAATCTGGAATAGGTAGTTTGTTTAAAGGCGGAATAGGAAATGCTGGGCAATCTGGGATAGGTAGAATTGAAGATTTTGCTAAATTTATGACAGGAGATACTGGTCAAACTAGAACTCAAGAACTTATGTCTGCGGGCTATACTGAAGAACAAATCAGAAATGCAAAAGCAGACGGAACATTTAATCAGCTAGTTGCAAATGCTAGAGCTTCTGGAAAAGTAACTGGAAGAGGTTTAATTGGAGGAGCTCAAAATGTTTTAACTGGCGGCTCTCCAAGTCAAGGCGGTGGTGGTATAGGTGGACTTTTTGGAGGAAATATGGGGGCAGCCGCGTTAGCAGGTTTGCTGGGAAAAACTGCTTATGATTCAGCCAAAGAAAGAATGGGCGGTATAGCAGAAACTCCCAAAGTAACAATGGATCAGCTAGGCAGATACCAAATGGCTCAAAACTTAGGAACAGGCGGCAGCAGAGCAGACTTCGGCTTAGCTCCTGCACCTGTAGCTTTAGACTTTGCTTTTGGCGGTGAGGCTAGACAATATTTTAATCAAGGCGGTTTAGCAACAATGATTGGTGAGCTTGATATGCGCGAAGGTGGAGAATCAGAAGGACCAGGAACTGGAACTTCAGATGATATACCAGCGATGTTAAGCGACGGTGAGTTTGTAATGACTGCCAAAGCTACACGCGGAGCTGGAGCATTTGACGTTAATAAAACCAAATCTGGTATTGAGCTTATTAAAGGTGGTAACGCTTCACGCGAAGAAGGCGTAAAAAATATGCGCGAGTTAATGAATATTTTTGAGGCAATATAATATAATGGCAACCCCACTTAATCCTGTTTTACAAGACCTTAGAAGAGCAGAAGTTATATCTGATCCTGCTGTAAGAGAATTATATTTTGGCTCTACTGATACGCCAGGCTTAATTAATCAAGCAACAAGAGCAGCTCAACAAGCTTTTTTAGATCAACCAGCTATTTTACAAGAAACAGCGGGATTATCAGCGCAAGAGCAACAAGCAAGACAGTTAGCTCAAACTGGTATTGGTTCTTATCAGCCATTTCTAGATAGGCAACAAAATTTAATACAACAAGGCATATCTGACTTAGGTACACAAAGAGGTTTGTTAGATGAATCTTTAGGCGGATATAGGTCTGCTTATGGCATGCAACAACCTTACTTTGGACAAGCCGAACAACAATTAGGTTCAGGGCTTGGCGGTCTTTTTGGCAGTTTAGGTTTTGGCGGACCATCAGCTAGACAGCTTCTTGGCCAATCTTTACAAGGTTACGATCCAAGAATGGCAGGCCAGTTCTACAATCCATTTGAGCAACAGGTTGTTGACCAAACAATTCAAGACGTTCTAAAAGCTGGAGAAATGCAAGACATCCAACAAAGGGCATCCGATATTTCTCGAGGTGGCGAATCAGCGTTTGGCTCAAGGGCTAGGCTAACAGCTCAAGAAAGACAAGAATCTTTAGGCAGAGGTCTAGGCGACGTATTAAGCAAAATTAGATCGGGTGGCTTTGATACAGCGCAATCAAGAGCATTGCAAGAACTTGAAAATAGAAGATCAGCAGCTCAAAGAGGGGCTCAGTTAGAGGCTGGGTTTGGGGCGCAAGGATCTGACGCTCAAAGACAATATGCTCAAGATTTGCTTGGTTTAGGTCAAGGCAGATCAGCAGCGGCAAGACAGTTGGCTGGAGACATCTCTGGCGTAGGTACTGGGATTGCTGGAATAGGTGCTAACTTAGCAGGATACGGTTCTCAATTAGGAGATCTAGGCGCAACGCAACAACGACTAAGAGGCGCAGATATTAGCATGTTAGAAGGTCTAGGATCTACTCAAAGAGGAATTGAGCAACAAAAACTAGACAGACAATATGCTCAGCAACAAGCTACAAGAATGGCTCCAACTCAAGCAACATCTTACATACAAGGATTTGCACCAAAATATCAATCAGGGCAAACTCAAATTAATAAGCAATATGGATTGCCTATAGATCCTTTGCAATATGGTTTAAGTACAGCATTAGGAGCATATTCAACCTTATATAATCAACCACAAGGACAACAAACAAATACAGCTAACACGCAAGGACAAGCTGGAAATCCTGCAGGACCAAATACTGGAGCACCAGCTAATCCGTATGCTAATCCGTATGGTCAAGGAAATCCATATCCAGGTTTTCAACCATATCAGCCAAACCCAGGTACTTATTCTTAAATGAACGTATTACAAAGAAAAATGTTTGCAGCTGGAGATGTGGCAAATTCAAACTTGCCAATTATAGAGGCGGGAAGAAATGTTTCTCCTCCAAGATTTTCAACAAGAGATTCTTTATATTCAGTAACACCACAAATATCTTCAGATCAATTTGATATTGTTCAAGATAAAACAGGTCAATATTACGGACAAGCTGGAGACAGAGTTATTCCAATAGATATGGCGTATGGTAGAAGTCCTAGAGAAGCTTTGCGTAATATGGAAAAAGAAAGAGGCATTCTTCAACTAACCAATAAATCTATTCAAACAGCTGGAATACTTGCTTTAAAAAGACCGATACAAGGAACAGGGTCTTTTTTTGGCAAAGCTTTTTATAATCCAAAAGGCTCAGCAGATTTTATAGCTGGCCCTGCTGGAACAGAGATTGCAAAAGGATCTTTAACAGGTCTATCAAAAGGCATCTTATCTGCTACTGGTTTAGGCGGTATGTACGTAGGAGGCTCTCAATTAGCGGATGCGTCAGTTACTACCCCAGATGAAATTACTAAGGAAAGAACTGAAGCTGTAATTAAAAAAGAAGTTCCTACTCAAACGCAAGATCAAATTGCTGAAATGCTTAACAATTTTGATATAAATGCAAAAGGCAACACATCAGAAGAAATATTAAAAAATGTTTCTACGCAACCAAGTGTAAAAGTTTCGAGCGATGGAGTAACTACTTCAGAAAATACGGATGAAGTTGATAAAGCAATTATAGAAGAAGCAACTGAGAAAGCATCTTTGCAAAGTAAAGTTACTGGAAATAAAAATTTTATAAGATTGCTTAGAAATCTATCCGCAGGATTAGCGGGAGCTGAAAATCTAGCAGAAGGATTTGCTGTCGGATCAGCATCTGCAGCTCAAGAAAGAGCCGCTGAAGAAGCTGCTTTAGTAGAAAGAGAATTTGAAATGGAAAAACTTGGAGTAGAATCTTACGCAGACATACAAAAAGAAATAGTAAAAAAAGGACTTGAATCTACAAAAGATTTTAAAACAAAACAAGCAGAATATGAAACTGATTTATCAAACGCAACTTTTGAATATGATACTTCAGATGGCGTTATTGTAGCCTTAAATGAGGCAGCTAAATTAGTTGAGACAGGAGATGTAACTGGGTTAATTCCTTTGTTTAAGGAATACGCTAGAAAAACTACAGCCTTTTTACCAGGACCAGATCCTAAACTAACCACAAGAGAAATAGCAAAAAATATTATTGAAGATATTATTAACGGTAATATTAAAGAACTTACAGGTGAGTCTGGAAGAACTATATCTAACTTAGACAGACAGGTTGCTAGAAATTTAATAGGAGCTATTGATTGGAATGCAGATCAATCTACTGTAATTCAAAAAATAAATTTAGCATTAGGACGAGCTAGGAAGAAAAAACAAAATTCATACGCAAATTATTTAGCCGCTAGAGTTCCTTTTGAAAACGCGGGTTATGCTATACCTTCTCAATTTGATATTCTTTCAACTCAAGCAACAGCAGATAGACCTGTAGTTGTTTTAAATATGAGATAAAATGGCAAACGAGGTAACGTACAAAGTTAATTTACCAGACGGTAGATATATTGAAGTTATAGGGCCTCCTGGCAAAGAGCAGGAAGCTATTCAAAAAGCAAAAAATTATATAGCTAAAGAAGGAGTTGCTGAAATAATTGAAGAAGAAGACTTTGATTATCAAACTGGCATTCAAAACAAATTTCTTCGAGCTCAGCTTGATATGGCTGAAAACATAGAAGAAAAAGAAGCTGTATTGCAAAGATACGCTGGATCAAATGGTTTTATAAGGGACACCAAAGGAAACATAGCAATTACTCCAATTGGCCAACAAAGGCTAGTTTCAAAAAGAATGTTAGATAAAGACAATCTTTCTGATAAAAATATTATTATTGATGAAGAAGGTTTTTCATTTTCAGATTTTGCAGATTTTGGAGGAACTGTTGGACCGTTAGCTGGAGCTCTAGTTGCTTTGTCCCCGCATGGAAGGTTGATGAAATTTATGCAACCATTTTTTAAATCTCAAAGACTTCCTAGAGTTGCCGCTGCAGCAATTGGAACAGGAGGAGGCCAATTAGGAGAAGAGATTTTTGAGACTGTTCAAGGCTTGCAAAGAGAGTCAGTTGGAGAGGTAGCTGGCGATGTTTTAATGGAGGCTGGTATTGGCGGTTTGTCTCAAGGTTTATTTGAGGGAGGAGGAGCGGCATTACACGCTTTGTTGGGAAGAAAACCAGCTATACCAGGAGATATAGATATTGCAAGAGCTATTGCGTCTGGAGCAGATCCCGCAGAAGTAGAGGCTTTAAAAAATACTTTAGGAAGAATGCCAACATATAAAGATATTAAAAAAGCTCAAGCAGATGGAACCATTAAATTTATTGGTGAAGAGGCTGCGGTTTCCCAAAGAGCTTTAGGAAGAGCTATTCCTGGTAGATTACAAGCAGCAAGTGAAACTGTATTTGGAAGAACAGAAAGAGATAACAGATTGATTAAATACGGAAATCAAAGAATGCAAAAATTTTTAGAAGATTTGCAAGATGAAACTTTAGACCTTCAAGCCGTTGGAACTGCATTCAAAACTGGCCAACTTACTAAAGGGCAGGTAAATGAATTGATTGAAGAAATGTCTAACAAGGCTGCTAAAACCAATCAAGATGTTGATGCGTATGTAAAAAATGCTATAGAGCAAATAGACGACGGCGCCTTTTCTTTAAAACCTGATCGCATAGGGATAGGACAAAAAATAAGAGATGATTTAAAAGAAATATATGAAAGTCAATTTGGAATTACAAAAGATGAATTTGGAAATGAAATTGCTGTTGGCACATTTGTTCAAAGATCAAGAGATATTGATAATTTTTTGGCTGCTAATAACTTAGATGCTATTAATGGGAAGATAAATATTTCTTTAGATAGATTATCAGTAGAGGTTGCAAATTTAATTAAAAGGAATCCATATTTAGAAAATTTATCTGCCTTAGAACAAGTTCCATCTAATCCAGTTGCTGCATTACAAAGAATATTAAAAAATTATAAAGACCAAGGAATGTCAATAGAAGCTTTAAATGAGATTAGAGGCTCTATTCTCGCTGTTAAAAGAGCATCTGGGGTAGAGTCTGAAAAATTAGGCTTAGCTTTAGGTAAAGTAGAAAGAGAAATAAACAATATATTCTCACGTTTAGAAAGAGGTGGAGACTTTGCATCTTTGGGTTTAAAAGCAACTGGCAAGCTTGAGCCAGAAGGCGTTGTTAGAGCTAGAGGAAGACCAAGTAAAGGCCAACTAGAGGCAGAACAAAAATTAGCAAAAGAACAAGCGGCCGAAAATATGTCTAGCGCTGTAAGAATGATAAAAGAATATAATGCAGATTATAGAAATGCGATTAAACCATTTAATAGTGTTGAAATAGCTAAAATTAGAAAAGAAGCTGCTATTAATTCTTACGATGTAGATGATATTTACAAACACGTAATAAAAAAAGATTTTCCTACAGCATTAAACAGAGTTTTAAATGCTTTGGATAATTCTTCTAAAGCAGAAGTAAAAGCAGAACTTCAGAAAAATGTTTTACGCGAAGCTGTTGCAAATTCTGTAGATGACTTTGGGGCTATCAATCCAGTATCTTTTGCTAAATTTATTAACGACAAACTAGGATCTACTAAAAATGTTCTTTTTGACAATGTCCCAAATTTAGAAGTAGCGTTGAGTGATTTTGCAAAAATTAACACAAAATTAGATGCTAAAAAGTTTGCTAACATTGTTGATAAATTACAAACAAAAGATTTTTCAAATGTTGTTAGAAAATTAGTAGATGCAGAAAATGCAAAACACGTTATTGAAACAGACAAACTTTTAAAAAGAATTGTTTCCGCCGAGCCAGATGAAATTGTTTCTACTTTATTTAGAAATGGTCAATCTGGAAATATAACTAAAATAAAAGAAGTAGTAGATAAAGATACTTTTCGAAAAATACAACAAGAAAGCATGAGAGATTTATTGAATGTTGCTGTTGGACCAGGAAAAACAGTAGATGAGGTTTTTAATGCTTCTGCATTAGAAAGAGCATTAAATGCTAAAGGAGACAATGTTTTAAGAGAAATGTTTGGTCAAGAGCAAACTCAAGCTTTAAGAAATTTAGTTAGAGATTTAAGAGTAATGACCGCCGCTGAAGGTGGAGGAGCTGGAACTTTAATTGCTGGAGCAGTTGCCGTTAACGCATTTAATATAGCAATGTTGCCAACTCTTGTTCAATTAGGAGTTATGGGTTCTGTATTAAGAAATCCGTCAGTTGTTAGAAGATTGGCAAAATCTGATAAAGAAAGTGTGAATGTTGTCATGCAAGCTTTTAAAGATTCTTTAAGATTATTTCCATCAACTCAATTAGCAAGAGAGGTTATTGACGTAGGAGGACAAGTTCAAGAAGAAGTAGAAAACATTGCAAGCGATGCCATCGAAGATATTAATCTAGGAGATATAACAGAAGAAGTAAGCAAAGAAATTCAAACAATTGAAAGGCCTCGGTTAACGTCAAGCTTAGACTTGCCAAAAGTTGAGCCTATAGCAACACAAACTTCTGGAATTCTTAGTCCAAGCTTACTTGGAACATCGCCTGCAAATATTGATATAGCGCAAAGATTATCAAACATAGCTTAGTCCTTAATTAAATAAAGATCCCAGTTTTTTCTTAACACTTCTAACCATTCTTTGATTGGCATAACTGTTACCTTGTTGTCATCTTTTTCCCACTCAGAATTAATTGCATACAAAGGTACGCACACCCGAATAGGCTTGCGGTTGTATTTAAAAATTAAAACAGGGATACGGCCATCTGTAGACTTACAGACTTGATCCCACCACCCTTGTTGATACCAGTCTCCCTCTTTATAAAACTTACACTCTACGGCGTGATGAGGAATGTTTATATCGCATAAATTTTTAGATTGATACTGGTCTAAGTTACGTTTGCAAACGTAATCAATACCCTCAGATTCAAAAAAATCATTTAAAATTTTAGCTACCTCTCTTTCAAATGTAGCACCCTTGGTCCTTGAGTTAATCGGCATTTCTCTCTCCTTTATTTATCTTTTTTATAATTGTTTACCAATCCCATTTCTTCTCTGTCAAAGCCCAAAGGATGAGAAGATAAACATTCTAATTCATCTTTACCAAAATGAATGTATGGCTCTGAATCTTCTTCGTAAATAGGTTCTGCTATTGTTCCGAACCTAACATCGTAGACATAATCTTTTTTC
>Ga0181397_1000245_pt1 | contig 20749 bp, 13 predicted proteins | sample 20SPOviralmetaG_FD_130126 | JGI IMG/M metagenome (GOLD analysis project Ga0181397, IMG submission 130126) | Marine viral communities from the oligotrophic San Pedro Time Series (SPOT) site, San Pedro Channel, CA, USA - 20 SPOT_SRF_2011-02-23 | ecosystem: Environmental > Aquatic > Marine > Strait...
AAATACAAATACTCTTACCACTGGAACATTTTCTGGGGCTTTAGCTGGTAATGCAACAACTGCGACAACCGCATCATATGCTAATGGATTATATATAACCGCAGAAAATGGTGGTAATGGTGCATGGAGTAATAATTATCCTCTTGCTTGGTTTAATGCTGGTGGAAATGCTTATAGATCAGCATATGAAGATGATAATTTAACATATAATCCACACACAAATACATTGAATGCACCAAACTTAGCTGGTAATGCTTCATCGGCTAGTCAAGTATATGTTAGCGCGGATTCAGACAATGCTAGTAGATTTCCAACATTTATTGGAACAAATGCTAATGCTAATAAAGCTGTTAGATATGATGCAAATTTTACTTATAATCCACACACAAATACTCTTACCGCTGGAACATTCTCTGGGAGTTTATCTGGTAATGCTTCATCAGCATCTTCAGTATATGTAACTGGAACAAGTCTCAATACTAGTTATAGAATGGTATTTGGTGAAACCAATGATGGTTATAATGCTCCCGAGAGTTTATATAAAGATACCGCTGCTCATTTTTATTATAACCCACATACGAACACATTAACAGTACCAAACTTAGCTGGTAATGCTTCAACAGCAACGAGCGCGGGATCAATCACCAGCCAAGCTAACTCAGCTACTATTACATGTACTAGTGCAAACACTGGTAGTCGAATAGTACAAAGAGATGGAAATGGAGACTTCAGTGCTCGTATAATTACAGCAACTCTTTCTGGTAATGCATCATCAGCCAGCACCATTGCAGCGTCACAAAACCAAACTAATTCAACAGCGTATAATATTCTCTTTACAGATTATCATCTATCGGGAACTCAAAATAAACAAGTCTACTTTGATGCTGGGCTTTATTATAATCCTGGTACAAATACACTAGGTGATGTTAACTTTAATTTTAAAGGAAGCCTTAATGGTAATGCTTCAACAGCAACAAGTGCTTCAACAGCATCTAGTGCATCAGTCGCAAGTACTGTTACTATTAATTATAACAATAATTCAGCTTCTACATATCAAATGTTATGGGGTTCAGGTAATAGTGTTTATGGAACAGCGGGTGTTTATGTAAATCCATCTACTAATACTATATATGCTACTGGTGATATTATTGCTGCAGCATCAGATGATAGATTAAAAGATAAAAAAGGTAATATAGAAAATGCCTTAGACAAAGTAAATGCTCTAAATGGATTCCATTATAACTGGAATGATAAAGCAGTTGAACTTGGATTTAAAACTGAAGAGCAAAAAGAAGAAGAACATATTGGTTTAAGTGCTCAAGACGTACAAAAAGTAGCACCTGAATTAGTAACTGAATCTTCTGTAGAAGGGTATGATACTGTAAGGTATGATAAAGTAACTGCTCTTTTAGTTGAAGCTGTTAAAGAATTAACAGAACAAAATAAAGAATTAAAAGCTGAGATTGAAAGTCTCAAAAGTATAAATAGTTAATAAGGAAGTGAAGTAGTGGCGATTATATCGAACCTGACAATTGACCAAGGTACAACCTTTACAGCAAATATAGATTGTACTGCGGCTGATGATTCAGCATTAAACCTAACTGGGTATACTGTAGCAGGTCAACTCAGAAAAACATATGATTCTACTACGAGCACGGCTTTTACAGCAATTATTGCTAATGCCTTAACTGGAAGATTGCAAATATCTTTAACACCAGTTCAGACTGGAGCTTTAGCTGCGGGTAGATATGTATATGACGTAGAAATTACAGATCAAACTGGAATTATAACGAGAGTAGTGGAAGGACAAGTGGAGATAACACCGGGAGTTACAAGATAACATGCCGACTATTAAAGCTAAAGTGCAATCTAATCAAAACCAAGTTGTAGCCAAAAAGCTTGCAATTGGTCAGTTTAGTATTTCAATGTCAGACATTGCAGACGTTGATACATCAGGACAAACAGATGGTGCTATGATGATTTTTGACGGTACTACTGGTAAGTATAAGATGTCTACACAAATAGACAATGAAAATTTAAGCCTTAGTGGAGGAACATATTAATGGCAAACTTAACAAGAATTAAAATATTAACAACGGCGTCAACCACCACCGCGCCTGCTAATTTGAAAACAGGTGAGTTTGCATACTCATATGTTGCCGGTACACAAGCCAATAATGGCGATAGGTTGTACATGGGTACAGGTGCAGAAAACTCTGGACCAGGAAATGCTTTTGCAAGCTCAGTGGATGTTATTGGTGGTAAATATTTCACTCAGTTGTTGGATCATGTTCATGGTACAGTTACTAATAATAGTGCTGTTATTGTAGATGGTAATAAACACATTGATCAAATTAATATTGGATCACTTGCACTTGAATCTTCAGGTGGATCTGGCCAAGTAGTAACAAGTATTTCAACAAGTACATCTCTTGCAAGTGCGGCTAATTCTCAATTAGCAACAGCTCTAGCAATTAAAACTTATGTTGATACCTTAGTTGATGCTCAAGATTTAGATGTAACTACTGATTCAGGTACAATTGCAATTGATTTAGATGACGAAGTATTTACAATTGCTGGTACTTCAAATGAAATTGAAACATCAGCAACTGGAAACACAGTTACTATTGGATTACCTAATAGTGTATCAATTACTACTAACTTATCTGTTGGTGGCACATTAGATGTAACAGGTCAAACTGAACTTGCATCTCTTAATGTTGAAGATCTAACAAATAATAGAATTGTACTTGCTGGTGCTGATGGTGAACTGGAAGATGATGCCAATTTAACCTTTGATGGTACTAACTTTACAGTTGGTTCAAGTAAATTTGATGTTGTTGCCGCTTCTGGTAATACTCAAATTGATGGTACATTAAACGTTGATGGTAATGTTGTATTAGGTGCATCTACAAGTAATACAGTACAAACTGGTGGTAATTTAACCGTTGGTGGTAACTTAACGGTACAGGGTACTACAACTTCTGTTAACTCAACTCAAACTACTTTAACAGATCCAATGATCGAATTGGCAAAAGATACTTCTTCTGCTGATGGTCTTGATCGTGGTATTAGATTTAAATGGCACAATGGATCTGCAGTTAAAGATGGTTTCTTTGGTCTTGATATACAAACACAAAGATTTGTATTTACAAAAGATGAAGATCTAAGTGGTGGTGATAACGCTTCTTCACCATGGAGTGATGCAGAGTTTGGAAATGTTTATGGTACTGGTGCTGATTTAGGTAATATCCAAGTTGGTATTACTGGTGATAATGAAATTGATACCACATCTGGTAACTTAACAATTGATTCAGCTGGTGGTACAACTACTATTGATGATATACTAAGTGTTACTGGTGCTGCTACAATTACTGGCGCTGTTACACTTTCAGCTGGATCAGGACTTACTGTTGCTCAAGGTGGTACAGGTCAAAGAAGTTTTACTGGTGATGGTATCATGATATCAAATCCTGGAGGTACCGCAATGACTCAAGTCACTGGTGCTTCACATGCTATTATGCAATATAATTCTTCGGGTGTTCCTGTTGCTTCTACTATTATAGATGGTGGTACTTACTAATATAAATATTAGTGTAATCGTTATATAACGATTTTAAAATTAATAGCCCTACATAGGGATTGAACATAGGAGCCAAAATTGGCACGACAAACGAACATTAAATTAAGGCGTTCGGCTACAGCCGGTGCCATTCCGACAACTAGTAATTTAGACTTAGGTGAGTTAGCGTTAAATACAAACGACGGTAAACTCTACATGAAAACTACTGAAGGTAGTTTAGATAGTGTCATACAAGTCGGTACTGCAACAGATTCTTATTTTAAAATTCGTAAGAGTGTCACTCAAACTTTAACAGTTACAGTAGCTTCTAAAACATCTGATCACGCTTATACTGGAACTGGTTCTAGTTCAGGGTATGTTATTAATGGCATAGAATCGCCACATTTAATATTAGTTCCCGGAAACACATATAAGTTTGATCAATCAGATTCTTCTAACTCCGGCCATCCTTTAAGATTTTATTACGAAGCAGACAAAACTACTGCATATACTACTGGGGTTACTACAAATGGAACTCCTGGTAGTTCAGGTGCTCATACTACAATCATTCCTACTGGTACTACTCCAGTTGCATTATATTACCAATGTTCAGCTCATGGATATATGGGTAATGTTGCTAGCTTTCACACTAGAAACTTAACTGGATTTGATACAGATGATTTAACAGAAGGTTCAACTAATCTATACCATACAACTGCAAGAGCAAGAGCGGCCATCAGTGTAAGTGGAGATTTATCTTATAACAGTTCAACTGGTGTTATATCTTTTACAGAAACAACGGCAGCAACAACTCGTGCATTAATATCAGTCACAGATGCTGGTGGTGATGGTTCATTAGCATATAATAATTCAACTGGTGTAATTACATATACTGGTCCAAGTGCTGCTGAAGTAAGAGCTCATATATCTGCTGGTACTGGTGTAGCAATATCCAATGGTCAAATAAGTATTGGCCAAGCAGTTGGAACTTCAGACAATGTTACATTTAATAATGCTACTGTTAGTGGTACACTAACTTCGGATGATATTACTTCTACTAATATATCTGCAGCTGGTAATTTAACAGTTACTGGTAATCTAACAGTAAGTGGAACAAGTACTACAATTAATACTGCCACTCTAGATGTTGAAGATAAAAATATAACTCTTAACTTTGGTTCTGGAGATACTTCTTCTACTGCAGACGGTGCTGGTATTACAATACAAGATGCTGTTAATAGTTCTACAAATGCTACTATTTTATGGGATGGAACAAATGATGAATTTGATTTTTCACATCCAATAAATGTAACTGGTAGAATTGTTGGTACCGGTGTTTCGCAATTTGCAGATGTAAACATTCCAGATAATAATGCTATTAGATTTGGTAATTCACAAGATTTACAAATTTATCATGATGGTAGTAATAGTATTATTAAAGATAATGGAGACGGACATGTTCAAGTATTATCTGGAACATTTACAATTGGAAATGCTGCATTAAGTAAAACATCTGCAGTATTTAATTCAGGTAGTTCACAAGATTTCTATCATGATAATACTAAAAAATTAGAAACAACTGCAAATGGTATTACAGTATCAGGTGGAGTTACAGCTTCAGGCACTAACGTTCTATCAGGTTTAACTTACCCGACAAGTGATGGATCAGCCGGACAAGTATTACAAACTAATGGAAGTGGTACATTAAGTTTTGCTACAGTTTCCAGTGGTACTTCAGGCGTTACCGTCCAAGAAGAAGGATCATCATTATCTACTGCTGGAACAACTTTAAACTTTGTAGGTTCAGGTGTCACAGCATCTGGTACTGGTTCTACAAAAACGATTACTATATCTGGTGGTGCACTTACAATTCAAGATGAAGGTTCAGCTTTATCAACAGCAGGTTCAACATTAAACTTTGTAGGTGCTGGAGTTACAGCAACAGGAACTGGAGCTACTAAAACAATTACAATTCCTGGAACAGGAACAGTATCGGAAGCATTTAAAACAATTGCAGTTTCAGGTTCATCAAATATAGTCGCAGATTCAGCTACAGATACACTAACACTTGTAGCTGGTAGTAATATGACTATTACTCAAAATGCTTCTACAGATACAATTACATTTGCATCTTCCGGAAGTGGTGGAGTCGCTGCATCTGATATTAGAAAAAGATTTGTTTACACTACATCTTCTAGTATAACAGCATTTACTGGTAGTGATGATAATTCACAAACACTAAGTTATACACTAGGTGCAGTTGATGTTTATCTAAATGGTATATTACAGAAGTTAACAACTGACTACGCGGAAACAAGTACTTCAACAATTACATTTGTAAATGCAGTAGCTTCTGGAAATGTAGTAGAAATCATATCATATTACAGAACTATAGGAACTGGTAACTCTGTAGTAGATCAATTTACAGGTAATGGTTCAACAACTGCATTTACAGTTTCGACTGCACCAGCAGATGAAAAGAACTTAATGGTTTATATTGATGGTGTATATCAACAAAAGACAGATTATACTGTTTCAGGTACTACACTAACAATGGACACAGCACCAGGAAATGGTGCTATTATAGAAACAGTTTCAATGGTTGGAGCTATAACAGCTCAACAAGATTTAACATTAACTGGTGAATTAGATGTAGTTACATTAGATGTTTCTGGTAATGGAGACATTGATGGTAACTTATTGGTTGGTGGTAACTTACATTTAGATGGTAGTAATCAAGAATTAAGATTCTATGAAGGCTCTAATTATGTAGGATTTGAAGCTCCAGCTTTAAGCGGAGATCAAATTTGGGTATTACCAGATGGAGATGGAACAGCAGGATATGCTCTTAAGACTGATGGTTCAGGAAACTTAAGTTGGGGACTTGCTGGAGATAATGCATTTAAAACAATTGCAGTATCTGGGCAAACAAGCGTTGTAGCAGATAGTACAGCAGATACATTAACACTTGCAGCAGGAACTGGTATTGCTATTACTACCACACCTGGTACAGACACAATAACAATTACAAATAATCAGCTAGGTGCTAACGCATTTGGTAATATTGCAGTAAGTGGACAAACCACAGTCGCAGCAGATTCTACTAATGATACATTAACATTAGAAGCTGGTGCAGGTATTGTATTAACAAATGATGCTACAAACGATAAGATTACAATAGCAGGTGGAAGTGGTTCAGTATTCACTACAGACTTCTTTACAGCTTCTGGTTCGGGTTCAGCTTTATTAACTTACACTTTAACTGAAACACCTAGTTCAGAAAATGAATTAATATGTTTCATTGAAGGTGTATATCAGAATAAAAATTCATACGCACTTACTGGCAATTCATTAGTATTTGATTCCGGTATTGTAGCTGGTCAAGAGGTTGTTGTACATCATATTGGTGCTGGAGTAGTTGGAACATCTCCTACGATTCATACTGAAACTGGTAATGGTTCAGCTTATAGTTACACATTACCATTTACACCACCAAATGAAAATTATTTACAAGTATTTTGGGATGGAGTATATCAGAATCATGATCAATATACAGTCAGTGGAACAACATTAGACTTTGGTTCGAGTAATGTACCACCAAATGGAACAGCAATCGAAGTTGTTATTCCAAGTGTAAATGGAATAGCAACACCAAGTGATGGAACAGTAACACCAGCTAAATTAAGTACAGGTGGACCATCGTGGGATGGTAATTCAAACTTTATACTTGGAAGTCATTACCAAAGATCTGATAGTACTTCTATTAGTTCAACTAGTGCAACAACTATTGCAACACATGCTGCAGCAACTTATAGATCTGTTAAATATAATGTACAAATTACTCAAGGTAGTAATTATCATTCGACAGAAATAAATGTTATTCATAATGGTACTACTGTAGCAATGGGAGAATATGGAACAATATTTACTGGTTCTTCTCTTGCCACATTTGATGCAACAATAAGTAGTGGTAATTTACTATTACAAGTAACGATGGGAAGTTCATCTTCTGCAACTATTAAGGTTATGTCAACTGCGGTAACTGTATAAATAGTATTATAAACAATACCCTTAGAGAGTGAAAAGGTAAAAAATGGCAAATACAAAAGTAACACAACACGTCATAGCAAATAATGCAATTACTGCTGATCAATTAGCTTCAGCTGCAGTTACTGATGCCAAGCTACATAGTACTTTAGATTTATCTGGTAAAACATTAACATTACCAGCAACTGCTATTCCAAGTGCTTCAACAGCAACAACACAAGCCGCATCTGATAATAGTACTAAACTAGCTACAACAGCTTATGTGACTACAGCAATTGCTAATTTAAATGATAGTGCGCCAACTGCGTTAAATACTTTAAATGAATTAGCAGCAGCTCTTGGAGATGATGCAAACTTCTCAGCTACAATTACAACATCACTTGCAGCAAAAGCACCATTAGCTAATCCTACATTTACTGGTAGTATATCACATGGTTCAAACCTTACATTAGATGCTGATGGCGGTCAAGTAGATTTTAAAGATGCTGGAACACTTAAAGCTCTTATTGATTTTACTGGTAATAATGTAGAAATACAATCAAGAGTCACAGATGCAGACCTGTTGCTTAGAGGTCAAGATGGTAGTTCATTTATAACTGCTCTTACTCTTGATATGTCAGAAGCAGGTTTTGCTACATTTAACGATGGTGGTGCATTTGGTGGAACAGGTGCTTTAAAAATTCCAGTTGGTACAACAGGACAAAGGCCTACAGCCGCAACAGGACAAATTCGATGGAATAGTACAGATGGTGCTTTAGAAGTTTATAACGGAACTGCTTGGACTGCAGTTGGAACAGGTTCATCAAATAAAGTATTAGATACATTTACTGGTAATGGTAGTAATGCTACATTTACATTGTCAGTAACACCAGCAAATGAAGATGCCATAATGGTATTCATCGATGGTGCATATCAAGAAAAATCAGATTATACATTAACAAATAATTCATTGGTATTAGATACTGCTCCATTAAATAATGAAAAGATTGCAGTACATACAACTACAGCTGCGGTTCATGATGGAACATCTGCGGTTAATCAACAATTTACAGCGACTGCTGGACAAACAGCATTTACGTTAAGCCAAGATCCTTCATCAGAAAACAATACACAAGTTTATATTAATGGTGTATATCAACAAAAGACAGATTATACTGTGGTTGGTACTACATTAACTTTTGATACTGGTTTAACAGTTGGTGATGTTGTTGAAGTTAACATGTTTACAGTTGCTACACTTGGTAATACAGATACTGTTACAGAAGGTGTAAGTAATCTTTATCATACAACAGCAAGAGCTAGAGGAGCTATAAGTGTAAGCGGAAATGCATTATCATATAATAGTTCATCAGGCGTTATAACAGCAAACTTTGAAGAAAGCCCTGCTTTTACGGGCAGTGTTGATGTGGCTGGTAACATCACAGTTGGTAATAATGATTCTATACTTGCTGAAAATAATTTAAGATTTAAGTCATCAGGTGCTGCTTATATAGACCATAATACAAATGGTCAAAGTATTGTTTTTAGAACAAGTAACTCAAGTGCACTTGACACCCAAGCTCTTATTATAGATCACCTTGGTAATTCAACAATTAGATCTGGTGGAAAACTAATCATTAACCGTACCGATAATGCAACTGGTGGTGAAATAACTTATGGCCCATCATCGGGAACTGGATTTACATTTAATGATGTAAACAGTGACGGAATAGACTTTAAGACTGGATCCACCATGCTAATGTCAATTGACAGCACAAACCAGAAAGTTGGAATAGGAACAGATTCTCCAGCAACACTTCTACATATCAAGAAGGCAGGTTCAACTTCAGCAGTACAAGAATTTATTAGAATAGAAAACAATGCAGGCGGTGGTGCATCTGCAGGTTCATCAATCAATTTTCATCATTATCATGCAGGTGGTGGTCCAGCTGGAGGAGCGAAAGCCGCTTCTATCACAGCACAGAATATGGCTTCATGGCCAGGAGGAACTCCTTCTAGTTATAGCACAGGGTTAGCTTTTGGCACTTTACACGAAAATACTTTTGCCGAAAGAATGCGTATTTCTTCTAATGGAAAGGTAGGTATTAATGTTGAAAAGAATGGTAATAGTATTCCGCAAAAAACATTCCATGTAGAACATACTGCAGGAGCTTCTGAAGGTATACTTATATCCGGAGCTTCTGATACAGCAGGACATACCGCAGGAATACTACTAAGAGCAGAGGGTGGAGAAGCAGATTCTTCACTTCGAGCTAAAGGCGCTATCTTTTTCGAAAGAACAGGCACTTATGGTGTAGGTAAACTACATTTAGCAAATAACATTGGAGGAGACAATACTTCAGCTACTCTTTCACATGCAAGAATGACTTTAGATACTGATGGAACAATATCTACTTCAGGAGACTTTAAGCCTGGTGCTGATGTTATAATGAATAATGGTAGAGGTATATCTTTTTCAGCTACTGCAAATGCTAGTACTGCTGGAACATCAATGGGATCGGAATTACTTGATGATTACGAAGAAGGAACATTTTCTCCTACAATTATAGCAGGTACAACAAATCCAACAGGGGGTAGTAATTTATCTCCAACAGGTCATTATGTAAAAATAGGAAGACAGGTTTGGGTTGCCTTTTATGTTGGTGTTTCATGGACCAATAGTCCATCTGGAGGAATTTATGTAAATCGTTTACCTTTTACTATAGCAAATAATAGTAATAATAACTCTCACCCTTCAGCTACAACTTACAATTTTGGGACTGGTACCGGAGAGTCACCATTTTTATCACCACAGCTTGGTCAAACAAATGCAAGATTATATATGATGGGTCCTGCAGGTTGGGGAGCAGCAGATTTTGCTTCTCATGTAAGTTCACCACTCTATATCACAGGACAATTTACATATTTTACAACATAGGAGAAAAAATGGCTTTAACAAAAGAAAATATAGTAGATAAATTAGAAATCGTTGAAGATGGAAGCGTTCAAATCAGAAAAGCTACTGTCATAAAAGAAGACGGGACTGAATTATCTAGAACATTTGAAAGATATGTTCTCCATCCAAGTACTAAAACAGGAGATACTTGGGGAGATACAGATATTTCTACGGAAGATGATAGAACTAAAGCAGTTTGTTCAGCGGTTTGGACAGATGCTGTTAAAAGTAGCTATCAAACTGCTTATGATGCTTCATTTGCATCAGAATAAAGGTATAAATAATTAAATGGCATTAACAAAAGTAAAAGCTAGTAATATAACATTAACAACTGCTGCGGCAAATAGTAATGATACTACTCCTGCCACAACGCAATATGTTACAACAGCTATTAATAATTTAATAGATGGAGCTCCTGCAACATTAAATACATTAGATGAAATTGCAGCAGCTTTAAATGACGATGCCGCTTTAAATACTACTCTTACAAATGCTATAGCAGCTAAATTGCCACTAGCTGGTGGAACATTAACTGGCGCTTTAACAATGAGTGATCCACCAACTATAAATAATGCAAGAGTTATAGTACAAAGAGCAAATGATGATTCATCAATAACTTTTGCTAATAATGCAAGTGGTACTCCTTCAAGTCATACTTGGGCAATAGGATTAGACTATTCAGCAAGTAATGGTCTATCAATTGCTTATTCTGCTAGTGGTATACCTTCATTAACCGGGAGTAATTTAGTACAAATAGACACTACAGGCAAAGTTGGTATTGGAACAAGCGCTCCGTTATCTAAATTAGCAGTTGCAGATGACAATAGTTTTAGTGGTGCAGACGGTCAAATTGTATTCTCTATAACACCTTCGGTAAGTAATACTGAAAGCGCAGGCATGGCGTTTGGCACTTATAACGATAACGATTATTGGAAACAAGGCATATTCTGGAAGCGCACTGGTTCGTATGGTAGAGGTGAACTGCATTTTGCTAATAGGGCAGCAGCAGATTCAACAACAGTATCAATATCTGACTCTAAGATGATGATTGATGAAGACGGCAACGTTGGTATCGGAACAACTGCTCCAAATGCTCCATTAACGGTTTGGACTGCTTCATCCGCATCAAGTCAGAGTGCATTACGACTTAATAATCCTGGTGGTTTTACAAATGTAGGAGCTGGTGCTGAACTTATATTCTCTCAAGATAGAAGTACTTCTGAAGACTATAGAATGGCCGCAATAACTTCTGGACAACAATATGCCGGCTCATCATCAGGAGCAGATTTAAAATTCTGGACACGTCATAGTTCCTCAATAACCAACAAAATGACATTATCGGCCGACGGGACGTTGGTTTTAAGGCCCAGTGGAGTCACTACAGGGCTACAATTACAAGGACGTTCATCAGATAATAACTTCTTTATACAGTTTAATACTAATGGCGGTACTGCAAATAAAGCTTCTATAGGTACTGATACTGGAAATAATACCTTACAATATGGAGCAGATAATCATAAGTTTGTAAACCAAGCAACTAATGCTACTGCAATGTCTATTGCTTCAACAGCCACGCCAAGGCTGCATGTAGGAAGTGGAAATCAGAATGGTGCTACTGGAAAAAGAGGTGTACGAACTGGTCGTACTATATACAACTGGTTTAATTATGGAAAAAATGAAGGACATACATATCTTCACATAAAAACAGACCTTCAGTTTCCCACTGGTAGTAATCCACAACCTACAATGTCTATGCTTCACATTAAAGGATATACTTATAGTGCAGAAAGTTTTGATTCAATGCTTGGGTTTCATAATTGGAGCGGCACTATTCATCAACCAATATATACAAATAATGGGACAAGAACTGTTGTGAGTTCTAGTTGGGCGCCATACAGGTCATCTGATAATTATGTAGTTATAGTTTTAAGTATTGGCAACAACTATCCAGGAATATCTATAGATTGGCATCAAGCGTTTGATTCATACACATTTAGGGATATTGATGTATTAGCTTTCACTAAAAATGCAAATACAAGCGGAGTTTATTAATATGGAAGAATATACAAAAGAAGAAACATTAGATATAATAAATGAAGGTGGTGGAATATTTCCAGTAGCAGTAAATGGTGATATTGTTAACCAGTATGGTCATTGGTTTATTATGAAAAATGATAAATGGGAATATCAACCTCCTGAATAAATAGGTATAAATAAGTAATATGGCATTTTCAAAAGCAAGAAGATTATCAGATTTTATAGCAGCAGATGGTACTATACCAACTGGGAAATTTGCCAGTGGGACAATTACTTCTGCTCATATAGCTAACTTAGGAATTACTCATGCTGATCTCCATACTAATATGGATCTTACTGGTAAAACTGTTCTAGTAGCAAATGCATCAACTGGCGATAATGATACGACCGCAGCAAATACGGCATTCGTACAACAAGAAATCGCAGCATTAGTTGATAGCTCACCTTCAGCTTTAAATACATTAAATGAATTAGCTGCAGCTTTAGGCGATGATGCAAATTTTAGTACAACAGTTAATACTAATATAGCAGCAAAACTACCACTAGCAGGTGGTACGATGACAGGCCATTTGCGAGGAACTTCTTTTAGTGTTGGCGCTGGAGATGCTGGAGAAGCACTTAATATTCTTGATGGTGGACACACGGGACAAGGAGCAGCAAATACAGTAAGTTTAGCTTCTTTTGCAGAAAGCGCTTCTGGAAATTCCGCGGGTCTTTGGATTGGTTCTATGACTAACGAGAACACTGCTGTTCTTGGATCAAGGACATCTTCGGGAAATTTTGCATTTCAAACTTATCATAATAGTGCTTGGGGCGAAAGAATGCGAATTTCTTCAGGTGGTAATGTTGGTATTGGTACTCTCGCAAATATTGATCAAATGCTCCACCTAGAAAAATCTGCAGGAACAACGATAGTAAAAACAGAAGTTGCAGCAAACAGCATAGTCGGTTTTGAAATACAAAAAACAGGCTCAACCACTTCTAATTGGAGAATCGTAGATGGACAAACAGCTAATGGCAATTTAGAAATATATGATGTAACAGATTCTCGCTCAGTAATGATGATTGATGGTGATGGCGATATTGGTATGGGTGTTGCTCCTGCCACACATGCAAAATTAACATTAGGTGGAACTGCAACCTCATACAGTTCGGTTTTAGCATTTGATAATAATACTGCTGGTGGTGCAACATTCTTTATGGTAGCGTCAGATAACACATGGTCAGCAGGCGCCAATAAGTTTCTCATGGGGCATGGTGTACCCTCTAGTTCTGCGGTTGACGTTACTATAGATGCAGATGGTAGAGTTGCTATTGGAACAGATACTCCAAGTGCGCACACTCCTTTAACTGCTTATTATAGCTCTACTAGTCAATTTAATATAGGTGGACCACAAGCTGGTATTTCTAATAATGTTTATTATAATGGTTCTGCTTATACAAATAGAAACACAGGTGCAGGTGGATCACTATTACAAATGGCCACTGATGGTAGTTTTGCATTTAGGAGAGCAACATCAGGTAGTTCACCTACATTAAATTACTCAATGTACATCGATGCAAATGGAGCTGTTGGTATTGGACCGACTTCTATATCTTCAGGCGTAAAGCTAGAGGTAACTGGTGGTAAAATATACGTACCAGGTCATAACATACAAGCACAGACTGCTTTAATTGGTGGATATACTAATTATAAATGGAAAGAACAACCATCAAACAACGCAGCATCTGGTCCAACAAATAATAGATCCGCAGCCTTTATAGGGTCAAACTCATCGACTACTGGTATTGTTTTGCAAAGAGATTCAATTGGAAATACTTTTCCAGACTTTGCGATTACAGAGAGTGGATATACATACATCAACGGCAATATAACAATGCAAAATGGTGGTAATGATTCTGCTGACTATCGTTCGGGAGCTGCTGGTTATGTTAATTGGGGCTCAAAAATAGAAAATCATGGTTGGAAGAACTGGTCTGGTACTGGAAACTATACTGCAAGATTATATACACCTATCGTTCATAATGAAGGAAATATGTTTCAACTAGAAATCGATGTATTTGGATATAGTACGGGTGGTTATGCTCAAAGATACATTGGTGGAGGATATGCTTATTCGGGAAGTTCATTAATAGCACACGGTACTGTAGCACTATCTGGAACTTTAACACATAGATTAACTACAGCAACACATCCAAACTTTAATTCAACAGTGGTTTGTTTTGATATAGGTCATACTAATAATAACGGAACAGCTTATTATAATCATATGAGATGGAGATATCAGGGTTGGAATGGTAAGAAATCAGAAGATTTTGTTTGGTCAGCAGTAACAACATAGGAGAATTAAATGAATGATTTTACAGACGCACCATGGTTAAATAATACGCCTCCTCCACAGGAGATTACAGACAAAATAGAAGAATTAAATGGTTATATTAACAGGAGAATTCAGGCTTATAATAGAATAGAAGAACAATTAGATCTTCTATTTAAAGACGTAGATGCAGGTAAATTTGGAGATGATGCTAAAACTGGTTCATGGTATTTACATGTAAAATCAGTAAAAGACGATTATTTAAAACCAAGTAATCCCGAAACATTACAAGAAGAATTAGATTCGCTAATAACGAAACACCACGGGTAGATAAATAGTTATTGGAAGGATAAATCGGTATAAATAGTAATATTAACCTTGGAGAGTGAAAAGGTAAATGGCAACACAACACAATTTTAGAATTAAGAACGGCTTAGAAGTCGCAGGCACCGAGCGTATCTCATCTGCTGGTGCCATAACTCCACAATCATTAACTGTAACTGCTGATGCTAGTGTAGGTGGAAACCTAACAATTACTGGTAATCTTGTAGTTAATGGTAGTACAACAACTATTGATACTGCAACTCTAAGTGTTGAAGATCTTAATATTACTGTTGCTTCAGGTGCCGGTAATTCATCTGCTGCAGACGGAGCAGGCCTTACCATAGCTGGAGCAAGTGCAATCTTTGCTTGGGATCACGCACAAGGAGCAATGACACTTAATAAAGAGCTAAGACTTGATAATAACAAAGGTTTATTCTTTAGAAATTCTAGCTCTAATGGAACACTAGGATTAAAAGCAGACACATCAGATAATATTACATTTAGACAAAATGGCCAATGGGATAGACTAGTTATTAAAGATGATGGAGTAGATATTGCTGGCCATATTTATACTCCTAATAGTATATCTTCAGGATTTGCATCTACTTTAAAAGGATATTTTTACGAAAGTACTGTAGATCAAAATGGAACTGGTAAACCATCTAGTGTTTTAGGTCTTGCTGCAAATATTAATTCAAGGGGAGAAGGACCTTCTATAGACTTTAATGCTGTTTGGACTGGTGCAGCAGGATATCAACAAGATAATTGGAATGAAGGATGGACAGTAGGCCGAGTAGCTGGTGTATATGATTCATCGGGATTAGATACTGGTGCTTTAGCATTTTACACACAAACATCCGGTTCTTCAGGTGGAGCAAGTTCTTCTTCTTTAACTGAAAAAATGCGAATCACTAGTGCAGGCAATGTTGGTATAGGAGTAAGCGTCCCGCTCTCTCCTTTATCTGTTCAGGCAGATGGTGGTGCTGGAGTAGCTCGTTTTATTGGAAGAGCTGCAGATAATATTTCTAGTATAGGATTCTACAATAATGGTCAAAGCGCCGATTCGTATCTTCAAAGTAATAGTTCTTGGATAAGAGCTAGAGCAGATGGTGGTTTTCATTTCAGAAAAGGCAATACACCAATAGTTACAGATACAGACGGTTTTACTATTAATGGCATGAATCTTGGTATTGGAACTGCAGATCCCCAAAGAGAATTACACGTACATAATTCTAGTAGTGGTGCAACTCCGACAAGTAATAGTGTTGCTGTTTTTGAAGGCAATGATAATACAGAAATAAGTATACTTGGTGGAAGTAGTTCTGTTCTCGCAATTAATTTTGGACACAGTGGTGATAATAATGAAGGACTCATTTATTTCAATACTACTACTGGTTCAGAAAATATGCAACTCCAGTCTACAAAAGACATTACATATCAAGTTACTTCAACTAACTCTACTGCAGGACACCACATATTTAAGTCTCATAATACAGAGATTATGAAAATTGATGGTCAACATAATAGAGTTGGTATTAATGTAAGTCCAGGATCTGCACTTACAGTTAAACCATCTGGAAGTATAGGTGATGGTGCTAATATTGTAGATTTTATAGGATCAGATATAAATCAAAGATTAATTGTAGCCAATTTTGCATGTGGATCAGATGAAGACCGTGTAGGTTTTATTTGGGAAAATCAAGGTGTAGCATTATGGCGTAACTGGATGGATGATGATGGCCATTTAAGATTAAAATCAAGCAATCCAACACATGACCATGATGGAAAAAGAGTCGTAACAGAAACATTAGTTACAGGAACTTCTGGAGGTTTCTTAGAACAAGTAAGAGTTTATCCAGGAAACGTTGCAAACTATACTGGAGATGTAGAAGGTGGTGTTAATAAAGGCGGAACACAAATCTGGATTTTTAGTATACAAGGAAATAACACTTGGTATAAAGTATTAACAAATATGCATGATATGACATTTGAAATGTTCACAGCAATAGGTGATGCTGGATCCCGTGACCAAGCATCTTATTCAGTTAATATGACATCACCGGCTTATGGTGTGAGTAGTTTAAATCAAAATTATTATCATAATGGTGGTTGGAATACTGGAAGTTTTGAATACCGATTTGTGGCTACACCCGGAAATAATGCACAATATGATTTAGAATGTAGATTTACGAGTTACTACTCTTCATCTAATGTAGCAACTGGTTATATACATATGAGGAGATTATATTAATGGCTAAAACAGCAACAATTACAAGTTATCAAGAAGATTTTGATAATAGTCAAATGATAGATTGCCCTGCAGATATTATTGCAGCAAACGACATGATGAATGAAGGAGATCAAATTAACGAGATTTTATTAACTCATCCACTACCATATAAAGTGGAATTTAAAGATGGATCAACTTCTCACGGTCAATCATATTATAAAACAGAAGAAGAAGCAGAACAAGCTAAAATAGACTGGGAAAGATAAATTAGGATATAAATAGTAATATGGCATTAACAAAAGTACCAAGTAATTTAGACGCAACTATAGCTACTACTCAGAGTGCGAGTGATAATAGCACAAATGTTGCAACTACAGCATATGTAACAACCGCTATAGCAAATTTAGTGGATGGTGCACCTTCAACTCTAAATACATTAGATGAAATCGCTGCAGCTTTAAATGACGATGCAGCTTTAAATACTACACTTACAAATAGTATTGCTCTTAAAGCGCCATTAGCAAACCCAGATTTTACTGGTCAATTACAAGTTACGAATTCAGCTACAACAGTACAAGAACTTATCGTTACCGGTAATAATACAAGGTCAGCACTTAGCTTACAATCGAAAGATCCTTCTGGGGGAACAGTTGATTTAAGAATGCATTCTTTAGGCGATGGTCCAAGAGGAGAAATATTTACATTTTCAAATCATGACTTAGCATTTGCTACAAACAATAGTGCTCCTAAAATGACACTTGATACTGGAGGAAGGTTAGGAATACAGCAAACACCTACAGCAAATAATTTTACTTTACAAGTTAAAGGAATACAAACAGACGGTTCAGATGGTAGAGTAGCTTACTTTAAAGGATATGGATCACAAACTTCTATTGGAAGTACTGGTCCATCAGTAGTTATACAAAATGCAAATAATACAACAAATAATTATACTAAACTAAGTTTTGAATCAGCCGGTGCTGGAGAAACTGTTTCGATAAATTCACAGAATATAGACCATACAAATCATTATGGTGATATGGCTTTTAATACTAGAGGCTCTGGTGGATATTATGAAAAGGCACGTATTAAAGCTAATGGACACTTAGAATTTAACCCGGTTAATTCTTTTGCGGCTTTAAATAATAGTATTCTATCAAGTTCAAATACATATATGTACATGATGGGTGGAGCTGCTGGATTATACTTAGCAAATAATTCTGGCCTTGATACTTCTATTGGTATAAGAGACGCAAATTATATAGACTTTAATACAAGTAGTGGTGAAAAGATGAGGCTTACCAGTGCTGGAATTCTTGATATCGGTAAAGCATCGTTTTCTAGTTATCCCGCTGGCTCAAAATTAAATGTTTATGCAGATGGAGAAGGAATTAGATTAGATGGAACTGGAGGTACAACTAGAAGACTAAGATTTAGAAATGTTGGTGCTGGAACCGGTCCTGGGGAAATTGTTGCTGATGGTTCATTGATAATTAAAAATGAAGATGCTAATGCTTATCTTAATTTAAGCTCTATAAGAAATATAGAATATCAAGTTACATCAGGAAATGGTACTGCTGGGCATCATATATTTAATTCTTATAATACAGAAATTATGAGACTTGATGGTGCTAGTAATAATGCAAAATTTACATATCCGATTCTTCAAGGTGGTTCAACATCATCAGTTGGAATTGGTTCAACAATGGCCGATGTTAATGGAGCAGAACTTGGACCAGGATATTTAAACCTAGCTAGAGACGATACTGTAGATGCTAAACAAATCAGCTTTAGTAAAAATGGTGTAAGAGTTTCTGATATATCTACTACAGATAAAGGTATTTTGTGGGAAGTTTTAGAATCATCGGGTAACGCAGCTGCTTTCCAAGTGACAAATGGTGTAGGACAAACTGTTTGGGGTTCCATGAACGCTCAAGGGCATAAATGGCAGGATAATGTTTATAATGCGTTCTCAGCTGGTGGAATGTCAATGGGTTCTGATAGTTCAAACACTTCACACATGTGGTGGAATGTTTATGATACAGGATCGAAACATGGTGTATCTGCTGGTTATGGAATGGATGAATATGTATCAAATTCAACTGGTGATTATACTATTCGTATGTCAGATAGTTCTGGTTTCGTAGGAGATGGAGTAGTATTAACAGAAAGATATCGATTCACTAATAAAGGTTCATTAAATATTTATGCAACTGGTAGTCAAAACGAAACTAATGATGCAAAAATATATGTAGTAAAAAATAGTTCTTCAGATTGGTCTATGAGTTTAATATCTGGTGCTGATGATTACGGAATTAGAGTAAGAGGTAACGGGGCTTATGCATTTGGATGTATTGATCATAATGCAAATAGTTATAGAGCTAGAATACATTATAGTGGATATATTTACTCATCTGATGGTACAATTCATGATATTGATTCCGATGTAAGATTAAAAGAAGAAATAGTAGCTGCTCCTTCACAATGGCAAATGATAAAAGATTTACCATTGCAAAAATATAAATGGAAAGATAGAAGACATGGTGATATAGATTCATATGGATGGATTGCGCAAGAGGTAGAAAAAAAATATCCAGAGTTTGTAGAACCAATACCGCAAACAAAAGAAGCTGCAGATGCTGGAGAACAAGATCCAGAATATTTAACTGTAAAAACTGGTGATATAACAAGAAGAGCTCTAGCAGCTTTACAAGAAGCAATGGCAAGAATAGAAACATTAGAAGCTGAGATGGCAGCACTTAAAGGATAATTAAATGGCAAACACAAAACTACCAGCACGATTATTAGATACATCAGCGATCCCGGCGTTAAACGTTACTGGGGATTTAACTGTGGATACTACTACTCTTAAAGTAGATTCTACTAATAATAGAGTTGGTATTGGTGTTGCTTCACCTGCAGGTCTTCCTTTGCAAACAAAAGTATCAAGTGGAGACAACAAGCTTAGGATGACTACTGCTAGTAAAGATGCATTTATTTTAGAGCTAAAAGATGCGAGTGGCGATGTACATCTTGGTACAAACACAACAGCGGGCGCAATAGTAATAGCAGATGGCGGCAAGGTTGGTATTGGCACAAATAATCCAAGTACAAAACTTACGGTTAAAAATGATAATGCCACTACAAGTTTTGGTGATAATAATATTATTACTATTCAAAATGCAAATACTACAGATAATTCAAGAATGGGATTGGCATTTACGGGAAATACCAACGTAGGTAGTGGTCTTGCTTTAGTAGAAGGCGTTAGTTATGATCAGTCTCAGGGACATACA